>ORJL011270943.1_pt1 | contig 183862 bp, 232 predicted proteins | sample 1779941 | NCBI WGS metagenome assembly ORJL01 (sample SAMEA104232317, study PRJEB22302) | groundwater metagenome | biome: forest; feature: aquifer; material: groundwater | place: USA | collected 2011-08-07 | depth 5.8 m | reverse complement strand
GACGGACAACCCACGGGAAATGAAGGAAGAGACCTCCCTCAGACAGTAATTGATACGAACCAATCCGGATCCCATGTCATAACCTATTCCGCCGCCGACTCGGCAGGAAACACCGGAACCGCCCAGAGGACGCTCAATGTCTTAGACCCAACTTCTACACAAACAACTACGTCTGACGCAACATCAACCACGCCATTGATTCTCTAACCGTTGCCAATACCGCCACCAATACTGCCACCGATATTTCCACCGGGGCTGTCAATACTGCCACAATCACTTCACCGCAATAATTTATTAATGATAATTTATCCCTGCTCTTATATATAAGAGCAGGGATATTTACAGGACACCCTCTATGCTGAGTGTCGGATCCAATATATTCAATTTTAGATTGCTTATTTATCCAAGAGCTTGCTCTTATATATAAGAGCATTGATTTTGTACAGGAAAATTGTATCATTCTGATATGGCAAGACGAATTATAAAAGAATTAAATGACTCCGCGCAGAAAGAAGTCCTGCGTGTTTTATTGGATGAAATCATCGGAATTAAAACCATTGCCGATTTGGATAAGTTTTTAGATAAATATATAACTATGGATCAGAAGAATTTGCTTATCAGAAGATTGGCGGTAATTAATTTGATAAATTCCGGAAAGAAATATCGGGAGATATCTGAATTGATGGAAATTTCTGACAATACGATAAGTAACATCAAAGATATCATGGCTGGCAGAGGATATGGAAGGAATCCCAAGCGAAAGAGAATTTATTCGGAATATAAGAATTATAAGAAGAAAAAAACGAAAAAGATCTTTCCGAAATATAAAGGAGCTGAAAGCATTATTTAGGCATTTTTAAAATTTATATGGATAGAAAAGTTCTGGCTCATAGCTTTTAGCGCTTAATTTTATTCCCCGCTCTTATATATAAGAGCGGGGAATAAGATGCATAAGTACCTCGCAAAAACCACGGCCCACCGCTGGGCAACTGGGGGCTCATTCCTTTTAATCCGACCCGCGCGTACTTCTATAGAGTTAATCCGGTAGGCAGGAAACCACGACTTTGGAGTCTAATTTTTATTTCCGCGAAGGCGGTAATCCGGAGACTATGGAGTTTGATAAGTGTATTTTACAGATTTGGAACGTATTATGTCGGGTTTATGATATAATATAAATATCGTATCAGTGGGCGATGGTGGCGTATTATCATGAGGATTTTCCGTTATCAGATGTCGTTCGCCTAAGAGACGAATATTTAAATACAGACGAACGATGGATCAAATGCAGAACCGGCCGAAGCCGCAACTCGTGGATGTTTCAGCTCTCAGCCTGAAATGCACCGAGTGCGGTACGCCGATCGACAAGCTGCCGTTCCAGCCTAATCAGCGGGAAGACGGAAGTTACGGAAGGCTCTATTGCTATGACTGCAATAAGAAGCGCCGCCCGGCATTCCGCCCGAGCGGATTTGGAAGATAGCTTATTAAAATTTCCCCTATCAGAGGGGAAATTTTAATTTTAATCATAAAATCCGATTTTGAAATATTTTTCCCCAAGGCATATCATCTACGTTTAAGTATAAGATATTCATCATTTATCATATCGCTTTCGTATTGCCCGGACAGGATAAGGGCGTTCAGATAATCTTCATATTCTTTGATTGACCAGAATCCGAAACCGTCCGCCAGATCGGCAAGTATGAAATCTGTCGGAGTCGGTTCTTTTCCAAGCACATATATCTGACTGCGGCTGCTGAGATGGGGGACGAGGTTGGTATTCGCGGACACAGAGCCATTTCCGGGAATCCCGGAGATGATCCGTGAGAATGCCTCGGTTTTTTCAGTCGTTCTGAATATCTCCGTCGGGAAAAATACCGGGTTTACCGGCGAGCGGAGGAAATAGCTTGCGACAATGGTGAAGATAAGGCCGGTCCCGATCACATTTTTCCGGTCCGGAAATTTATTGAGGATTTTTTCGATTCCGAATATGGCGCCGATGAAAATTCCCGGAATCAGAATCGCATCATACTGGTAGTTCCCGCTGAACTGGGTCGGGAAATTTGTGAGAATATTCTCCGCCAACCCCGGAAGAATCAGAAGGGTCCCGGCTGTTGAAAACAGGGCGGCTCCGGCGGACGGTATCAGAAGCCAGAAAATATAGGAAAGTTTCTTGGCAGTGAGTATCGTAGTCGGAATCAGAAGCGGATCTATCAGGAGGTTGCGGGCGATTTCTCCTGCGGAATTTCCGAGGTTGGAATAGCGGTCCAGTCTTAGAAGTCCGCCTCCGAAGGCGGGCATGAATATTTTTATTACGGAAATGAAATATGCGAGTGATATGCATGCCAGCATAATTCCGAAATTTCGCAGCTTAAGATTATCTTTTCTCCAGATGAAAGCTCCGGCTATGCCGGCAAACATAACCGCCAGAACCGCATCTTCTTTTGTTCCGGCGGCAAGCGTGAAGAAAACCGATGCGGGAATGAATTTCTCTTTCTCCATGAAATCCCAGGCGAAAAGTAAAAGCGGTATGAAGAAGGCTATTTCATGGAAATCATATGTCGCGACCCAATGAAGCGCCGGTGACAGGAGATATCCTATGGAAAGTACCATCGGAAACGGGCGGGGCAGTCTGCGGCTGGCTATGGAGAATAAAGGGAATATTCCGGCAGCTAAGGCGATTGTTTGGGTGAAAAGCAGGGTATAGGGACTTTGAATCAGCGCATAAAGCGGGACAAGGAGAAGCAGGGTCGGGCTGAAATGGATACCGAAATGGTTCGGGATTTCTTCAAGCGTGCCTTGCATGAAATTCCCGTTGACCGTATTCCAGAAAAGCTGATCAAAGATTCCCATGTCCCAGGCCTGGGTGTGGAAATTGGCATGCCGGGTGAAGGTGAAAATCAGCCAGAATGACATCCAGATTCCCGCCGCCCAGGCGATTGTTTTTTGTTCCTTGGCCAGTGTCATAAGCGTATTTTAGCTCAAATTCACGTATTAAAAAATCCCCTTTGCAGGGGATCAGATTTTTATGATTTTTTTTCTGGCATGAAGTCCGAAGATGATGGCCGAAGAAGCAATTATCAGCAGTAGGGAATAGGGCAGTAGGCTGCTCATCTGCGCATCCGCAGGAACTGCCGACTGGAGCAGCATGTTAAGTATTCCGGAAAGCATGTACATCACCAGCGCATTTTCTCCGTACGGGATCAGCAGGTTGCGGAGTATTCTTGACTCCTGCAATCTGTCCACTATGAGAAGAAGCGCGCAGGAAAGCGCGATACTGAGCGACAAGTACGGGGAATTCACGAGATTCTTATTCGGCGGGATGTTCAGAATATTGAAGAAAAGAAAAATGCTTCCGGAAATAAGACTTGTCGAAAACAATATCATCTTGTGTCCTCCATATTTTCCCCGATTGTTGAAGAATTCGGAGATGGCCGATCCGATCAGCACGATCGAGCTCCAGGCGATCAGCGATGCCGGTCCGCCCATGACGTATAGTATGACATGGGAGTGAAGGCGTTCGGTAAAAAAACAGACCAGGAACCAACTGAAAATCAAGGTAAATCCGGCCACGACTCTTTCTATAGGCGGAATCCAGATTATGGCCGGCGTTGAAAGAATTATGCAGCCGCCGATCATTTCCAAGGTTCCCCAATGAAGACTGAAATCCCTGAAACAGATGATATTTCCAATTGTTCCGAAAGCTATCATCAGAAGGCCTCGGTATGCCGAGTGGGCGAGAACTGATTTCAGCCCGGATTTCTCAAGCCGCTTTTTGATGGAAATCGGCAGAGACATTCCGACCGCGAAGAGAAAGAGCGGCGCTATGAGATCGGCGAAAGTATAGCCATGCCATTCAGCATGCTTCAGCCATTCCGGAGCGTTTATGAATCCGTAAAATCCGTTGAATATTATCAGGCTTAAGACCGCCATGCCGCGGAATATATCCAGCGCCGCGAGCCGGTCTTTGCCGCCATTTGAAGCGTCTTTGGCAGGGGGCATACGACCTTCCGGTTTTCGATGAGCTTCTTACATATTAAACCATCGCTCCGGCCATGAAAAGGCCTGTTTTAAAGCCTTTTTAGAGTCTGAAATATATGCTAAAATACCGGAATAAGGTTGTTTTTAGGTTTATTGACCCATTTATGAGGCCATTTTTATTGAAGGCGGCGCTGATCCTGACCGGAGCCCTGGTTGTATCCGCCTATTTCATATTTCCGGATTTCATTTCCGGAAAACCCCGATTATCCTGGACATCTCATAAAATCCGATCCGGGATGACCTTCGCTTCATTCCTCAGCAGCGTCGGCGTTGCGACCTCTTCGACCCAGTCGATCTATGAAGGGGCGAAATCGGTTTATGATTTTTCCAGGATAATCGCTGATCGGGCGATGGCGTTCGGATATGACGAGGAAGGAATTCTTCAGGAGGTGCGGTATGACATAGATATGGATGAGCAATTGATCATCCGGCGCGCAACGACCACGCCGGAAGCCTGGACAGCATTGAAAGAAAATATTGAGTATACGGTTGAAATTGCCGAAGAGCAGGGGATGATAGAGGAATCTCTCTATAAGGCTGTCACTGAACGCGGTATCGACCAGCAGCTGGCCTTGGCGCTGGCGGAAATGTTCGCCTGGCAGATCGATTTCGCCGGGGAGATTCAGAAGGGCGATTCTTTCAAAGTGATCTATGAGAAGAAATTCCGCGATGGGAATTACGATCATATCGGCAGGATTCTGGCTGCGGAATTCATTAATGGCGGAGAAAAATACGAAGGATTTTATTTTTCCGGCGATCGTACCAAGGAAGGTTATTATGACGGAAATGGCAATTCATTGCAGAAAGTTTTTTTGAAAGCCCCGCTTCAGTATAAATATATCAGTTCAGGGTTTACTTATCGCAGAGTCAATCCGGTAACCGGTGCGACTACGCCTCATCGCGGAATTGATTATGCGGCCGCGTATGGAACTCCTGCTGTCAGCGTCGGCGATGGAACAGTCATCCAATCCGGATGGAACGGGCAGTACGGAATTTCCGTAAAAGTCCGTCATAATGACGCTTATACGACTGTTTATGGGCATTTTTCCTCTTTAGCAAAGGGTGTGAGGGTCGGTTCAAAGGTTCGACAGGGCCAGATAGTCGGATATGTCGGTTCCACCGGACTTTCTACCGGGCCGCATCTGCATTATGAAATGCATAAATTCGGCGCATTCATAAATCCGTTCACGGAAAAAGTTCCGTCCATCGAGCCTGTGAATGAAGCGGATATGGAATCATTCAATGGAATCAGGGACAGATATTCAAAAGATCTCAGTCAATAATAATCCATGGAACAGGCGATATTCAGCAATAAATCCAAGTATCCTAATCTGAGCATACTTTTCAGCATACTGTTTTTTACTTACATATTTTACCGGGAGGGGCTCCTGGCTCAATATGTCGGCGGGTTGGCCGACTTCGGATTCATAAGCATTTTTCTTGTCGGAATGTTTTTTATCTCCACTTTTACGGTGGTTCCGGCTACTGCGATACTGTTCCTGTTGGAAAAGAGCTTCGGAATTCCGACAGTCGCCCTCATTGCCGGCCTCGGCGCGATGTTCGGAGATTATTTCATATTCAGGTTCGTGAAAGAGGATTTAGTGGAAGAATTGAAAGATATTTTCAATGAAGTTGCCGGAGATTTCTTCATGAGATTCCATTGGATGGCTCACACAAAGTATTTCCTCTGGTTCGGGCCGGTTTTGGGCGCCTTAGTGATCGCATCACCGTTGCCCGATGAATTGGGGATAGGGCTGCTCGGTATCTATAAATTGGATAATAAAAGATTCATGTTGCTTTCGTATATATTGAATACGGTAGGAATATTTCTGCTATTGAGTGCGGTAGAGGCCGTGAATTAGGGCCACCCCGACTTATCAGGGAAGGGGCCGTCCGCTGTACTTATTATATGTCGCACAATATACCTTTTGCGTCATATAATAAGTACAAAAAAGAGGCCTATTCTGAACGGCCCCTTTCCGCATGATGCTATTATGCCCGGTTCGCTATCTGCTTGACCAATTCCAGTATGAATTCTCCGGAATTCATCAGTATCCTCAGTATCACTTCTGAGAATTTCTGTATACTTACCCCGAATGTATTGCCGAGCCAGACATCTATATCGCGTCCCCAGACCAGGGCTTTTTTAAGTAATTCAACCAATTCAGGCCCGTTTTGAGGTATGTAGGATGCCAAAACTTTAGCCGAGGTATTGAAAAGGTCGAATAATTTCAATAATTGATCCATATTATATTATAAGTATACCATTTTAGCCTGATTCGAATATTCGCACGTTTTACAGGTAATCCTCAGGGTTTATGATAACACCAATTGGGACTAGGCCGTTTGCCGGTGATATTTTTTTAAGTTGTATGCTTGGTGTCCAATATGCGCCAAAATGAAGATGCGGTCCGGTCGCATATCCGGTATTTCCAAGATATCCGATCAGGTCTCCGCGCTTAACCACATCACCTTTTTTGACCGCTTGTTTTGAAAGATGTGCATACAAGGTCGTGATATTGTTGTTGTGTCTGACCATTACATATTTTCCATACTGGTATTTTTTCCAGGTGCTCACATCATTATTATCTATTGCGGTTATAATTCCGTCATCCGCAGCGTATATCGGAGTGCCAAGCGGCCCGCCGACATCCAGCCCATTATGCGGCTTTCCGCGATATAAATAAGATTTTTCTCCGAAGTGCTGGGTTATATAAGCCAGACCCCCGTATTTTTTAAGCTGTATCGGCCAAGCGAAAACTCCGGGACGCTTGCTTGGCAAAAGCGTCGGATCAAATGCGGCCCGCAATTGATCTTCGATCTTATCGATCTCATCAGAAATAGAATTTTGCTGTTTTTCCAGTTCACTCAGGAGATTTTGATAATTTTTTTCTTCATTTTTTGTAAGTGCCAAAAGATTTTGCTTTTCATTTTTTTGTGTCGCGGCGATGGATTTACGATTTTTCAGATTTTCGTTTTCCCGCTCCACCTGCCTTTTTTTCTGTGCGGACGCATCTATGTTTTCCGCCACTTGTTTATCGAGGATCTGAAGATCGGTCACTTTTTCCGAGAGGCTGGAATTGAGGCTTATCGTATTTTCCAGTTCATTCAGGCTGTCCGACAGGCTGTTACCCTTCAGAAAAGTGACCAAGAGCGATTCCCTGTCTTTCTTCACCAGCTCCCTGAAAAGTTTTATTATTCCGGCCTTAGTCGTATCGATGGAGCTTCGGATATCCTGGAGGTCATATTGCAGCGATTCCGCCTCCAGTCTTAGTTTGCTGATATTTATTTCACTGGATTTTATTCCGAGATTCAGCTGATTGAGTTTCTGGTCGACCTGGCTAATTTCGGTCTTCAAAGTCTTCCCCTTCCCTTCAGTTTCTTCAAGTTTTTTCTGAGTTTCGGCTATCTGCTGGTTGACGGCTTCAAGCTCCTTGGCTTTCTGGGAAATTGCATCGCGAAGTTCTTCCGGAATTTCCGCTCCCAGCGCAGGCGAAAGCAGCAATGAATAAGGAATTAGGGAAAGTATCAATAATGTCTTTATCTTGAGATTTCCTGGTTCTTTATTCATGGTTTTTATTCCAATTTCGCAATCGCCGACTCGATTCTGCGCAAAGTCTCTTCTTTTCCGATGACATCCATAATCTCGAACGGTCCGGGAGATTTGTCTTTTCCTGACAAAGCCACCCTCAGCGGCCAGAGGACGTCTCCCCTTCCGGCAGTGTCCGCGAACGGCATGATGTGGGTTTCCAGGGATTTCTGGTTGAATTCATCCATGAGCGCGGAGCGGATTATCTCCCGGACTTTTGAAAGATTTTCCCGCATGTCCTGCGGAGATTTATTCTTCCATATCAGCAGGCCGGCTTCATATTCATGCAAGGAATAGGAATCTTTCAGGGCCGTGAAATCACCGAGCTTCTGCATGCGGGATCTGCCGGAATTCAGGAGTTTCATCGCTTCACTTTCCGGCATTCCGATTCCTTCGCTCCCGAAGAATTCCATGAGTTTCCCGTATATTTCTTCAACGGACAATTTTTTCATGTATTCCCCATCAAGCCAGTCCAGTTTCTTTATATCGAAAATCGCTCCGCCTTTCTGGACGCGGTCGAGCCCGAATTCCTTGATGAGTTCATCGATGGAGAAGATTTCCCTGTCGTCCGGAGCGTGCCAGCCAAGCAGGGCGATGAAGTTCAGGATCGCCTCAGGAAGATATCCCATTTTTTTATATTCAAACACCCCTGTCGCTCCGTGGCGCTTTGAAAGTTTGGACCTGTCCGGCGCGAGGATTATCGGCAGATGGGCGAATTCCGGAGCTTTCCAGCCGAACATTCCGTAAAGGATGAGGTGTTTCGGGGTGGAAGGCAGCCATTCTTCGGCTCGGATCACATGACTGATGTTCATTTCATGGTCGTCGACCACGGAAGCCAGGTGATAGGTCGGATAGCCATCGGATTTCATGAGGACCTGGTCGTCGAGAAGCGAAAGATCGAAGGTGACTTCGCCCCTGATGAGGTCGCTGACCGTAACCGTCCCCTTCTCCGGCATTTTCATGCGGACGACATATTCTCCGGAAATATCATCTGCCTTCAATTCGAGATTGCGGCAGTGGCCTTCATAGCGCGGCGCTCTCTTTTCAGACATCTGTTTTTCCCGGTCCGCCGCGAGTTTTTCTTTGGTACAGACGCAGATGTAAGCGTGCCCGTTTTCCAGGAGCGTATCCGCCGCCGCTTTGTATATTTTTAGACGTTCGGATTGCGTGATTATGCCGTCTTTATTGTCAGGGGTCAGTCCGAGCCATTCCAGGGCTTCCATTATATGGCCGACGGATTCCGGTACATATCTTTCGCGGTCGGTGTCTTCTATCCTGAGAAGAAACTTCCCGCCATTGTGCCTGGCGAATAAAAAAGCAAACAGCGCGGTTCTCGCGCCGCCGATATGCAGTTCTCCAGTCGGACTTGGTGCGAATCTGGTGATTATCATTTGAGGAAGGATAAAAGATATTTGGCTATCGCCGCGGATGCATCCGGCCTGTAAAGACTCAGTGCGGCCTGGCTCATTTTAGCATATTGCTCCGGTTTTCCAAGGATGTTTTTCAGGGTGTCCAGGACGATCCGTCCGAGGAGATTTTCTTCGGAAATGAGATAGGCGGCTCCGGATTTAGCGTAGATCCTTGCGTTTTCAATCTGATGGTCGTTGGCTGACTGGCGGAGCGGTATTATGACCGCCGGTTTCCCGAAGGCGGCAAGTTCGGCCAGGGTTCCTGATCCGGCCCGGCTGACGACGGTATCGCAGGCGGTCAGCGCATCCGCCAGATCCTTGTCGAAGAAAGCGCGGAAAATATACCGGGATTTCTGCAGGTCGCTCCAGTCCTTGGTCAGGAATTCAACTTCCTTCTTGTAGGAATCATAATTCACCGCTCCGGTCTGATGCAGGACTTGGAACTCATTCAGGAGGTCATCGAGATTTTCAAATATGAAATCATTGAGTTTTTCCGCGCCTTGGGATCCTCCGAGGACAAGTACCAGCGGAATTTCCGGACTAAGCCCGAAGCCTTTTCTGGCGGTCATTTTCGCCGCGTTCTCATCGGCGCCGAGAGATTCCCGGAGTTCAATCAGGGATTTTCGGACGGGATTCCCGACGATCTCAACGTCTTTTCCCGAAAAATAATCCGCGGCGCCGGCGAAAGCCAGGAAGATTTTTTTTGAGATTTTCCCTGACAAGGCGTTGGTCAGGCCTGGAACGCTGTCAGATTCATGTATGACGACCGGTATGCCGTAAAATCTGCTGACAAGGACCACTGCCAGCGCTCCCGGGCCGCCTTTGGAAAAGACGACGTCAGGCATGAACCAGAAGATTTTCCAGAGCAGTTGCGGAATACTGAGGGCGAACTTGAAAAAGTCCAGGATATTGAGGACGGACCAGTAGCGGCGGAGCTTGCTTGAGAAAATCGGAACAAAATCCATACCGTTGTCGACTATTTCCTGCGCGTATTGATAGGCGGCGCCGAAATAGCGCATATCCAGCTGAAGGTCGAAAGGGGCGGTCTGCGCCTTAAGATCTTGGGCGACGGCGATGAGCGGAAAAATATGCCCCCCTGTTCCTCCTCCTGCGAATAACACTCTGTAAGTTTTCATAGCATGTTTGGTTTAGGTATATTTGGATATATTTACCATTATACCCGAAATTCCCATAAAAATTGCGAGCGCGGTTCCTCCATAGCTTATGAATGGCAGAGGCACGCCGGTCAGAGGAATCAGTCCCGAAATCGCTCCGATATGGAGGAAGGTCTGGATGGTTATCAGCGATCCGAATCCGATAAAAAGCAGCTGGCCGAATTTATCCGGAACGCGCTTGGCGAGGATGAAGCTCCTGAGCGCAACCAATGAGAAAAGCAGGATTATGAATGTGGAACCGACGAAACCCATTTCTTCGGCAATGACTGCGAAAATGGAGTCATCGATAGGCTGCGGAAGAGACCGAAGTTTTGTTGTGGATTGTCCGTAGCCGACCCCCCAGATTCCTCCGGATCCGATGGCGTTCTTGGCTTGAATGACCTGATATGAGGAAGTTTTCACGTTTGAATCAGGATCCAGATAGGTCATGAGCCGCTGCCAGCGGTAAGGCGTGAGATAGGAAATCAGGATGAACGCCGCCGCGCCGAGCAGGACGGTCCCCAATATATATGAGACTTTCGCTCCGCTGGAAAAATACATCGCCAATGCTGTCATGATCAGGATGAAAGCTATGCTGGTCGAAGGCTGGAAAATAAGCAATGATCCGGTTATTCCGATAAGCGCGAGAAAAGGAACGAATCCCCCCCAGAAATCCTGTTCCCTATTCGATCTCGAGCTCAGCCAGGATGCCAGGTACACGATGAAGGTTATTTTCAGAAGTTCCGATGGTTGGAAGGATATCGGTCCGAGCTGGATCCAGCGGGTTGCGCCGCCGGAACTTATGCCAAGCGGAGTGAAGACCAGAATAAGGAGGAGAAAATTAAGCATCACAAGCGGAATGGCGAAAGTCTGCAGATACCGGTAATAGATATTGGACGCAAGTATGAAAAGAACGATTCCGAGACTAAGTCCATAGATAAGCTGATGCTTCAGATAGAAATAGCTGTCTCCGAATCTGAGCTGCCCCCGATCGGATGAGGCGCTGGTGAGCATGGCCAGTCCGATGATGACCAGCAGGAAAGAGCAGACTACGATCACATAATCAGGAGCGTGACTGCGCCAGCTGTTTGAAGAGAATATTTTGGCCATTTCACAGGATATTGCCGGATTTTTTCCCGGTAAGCTCTCCGTTAGTCACTGTTGGGACCCCATTCACGAGGACATGCATCAATTTCCCGTCTTTTCTCATCGCGATGTCCGCATATGCTCCTTCGGCGATGATGCCGCGCTTCTGAAGGCCGAATATTTTTGCCGGCGTAGAGGTTATCCTTGCCATCGCTTCTTCTTTTTTAATTCCTCTTTCCGCCGCCAATGAAAGGAATTTCGGGAAAGTATTTGTGGATCTTTCGGACTTCATCATTTTTTCTGCTGCGGGCATGCTTGCGGTGTTGGAGCCGATGAGCGCGCGCGGGTGGAAAAGAAGTTCGTTCAGGACGGATTGATTCACATTTTTTTCCATAAGGATCACCTTAAGCCTGGTGATTTCCATGAGATGGATGAGTCCGTCCGGCACGCTGAGATTCCGGATCGCGGAAAATTCCCCGACTGTCTTGCCGATGATGGCCGCATTGTCCTTCGCATCGGCGATGATCATCGATCCGAAATCAGTCTTGGATTCCCTTATTTCCTTGATTATGTTTTCACGGTGTTCCGGATGGTCGAACATCGGAAGCATTTCTTCCAGTGATCCGTGCTGGGCCCATTTCGGCAGAAGCGAATAAAGCGGGACAATGCTGAAGTCGAACGGATTGCAGTCGAACCAGACATTCTGTTTCCTGGAATTTTCCGCCAGAAGAGCGAGTCCTTCGTTGAATGCCTCCTCGTATCCGATTATCGGGCGGAGGTGGCTTATTATCGTCCGGATTCCGGTCTCTTCGGCCAATGCCACGGTCTCCTTGATGCCGTCGGTTATTCCCTCTTTTTCATCGCGCAGATGAGTGGTATAGATGCCGTTCCTTTCCGCAGTGACTTTCAGGAATTTTCTTATTTCCGAATAGGATACTTGACGGGCATGGATGTATCCGAGTCCGGTTGAAAATCCGAGGGCGCCGTCCTTCATCCCCTGGGCGATCGCGCTTTTGAAAATATCCGTTTCCGGTTCGGAGAGGTCGCGGATTTCATCTCCGACCAGGTCGCGCCGGATGGTCGAGTGTCCGATCAGCGTTCCGAAATTAACTCCGAGACCGATTTTCTGGAGAGTCTGCCTGAGTTCACCGATAGAATGCCAGTCAACATTTACCTGGCTGATATCGCCCCACTTTCGGATGGATTTCAGCGACCCGTAGAAAAGCGGAGCCAGCGACGAGCCGCAGTGTCCACCGAGGACAGTGGTAACTCCCTGTAGGAGGAAGTCCTGCTGTTCAGGATTGGAAAAAAGACTGAGAAAGTGGTCGGAGTCGGTGTTCACGTCGATGATTCCTGGAGAGAGTTCCAGTCCGAGGCCGTCTATGACCGTATCCGCGGATTTTGGCTGGAAGTTTCCGATGGCGGAAATACGGTCATCCTTGATGAGGACATCCGCGCGATATCCGGGCTTGCCTGTCCCGTCGATTATTGTGGCTGATTTGATGAGTATCATTTTAGTGTCTCGGGCTGCCGTATCTGTTTCTGGAGAATTCCTTTATTCCTTCCCGGACGGCCGGATCGCCTTTCGGAGCCGGAAGGATTTTCATATTGAAAGGCTTCGAAGGCTGTCCATTGATCAGGAGTTTGGCGAAAGCGTTGAAATTGTCGATGCTGATGAGATCGTTCTGCGTGAAGACCGGCTCGACCTGTTTGATGAGTTTCTCCGCGTCTTCCGAACCTACACGGAAGATTATCATCGAGCCGACGTTTCCAAAGACCGAGTCCCGGATCTTTTCCTGAAGTTGGGCTATGAACTGGTGCGCGATCACGAGATTGAGCCGGTATTTCCTCGCTTCGGAGAGGATCGTGGAAATGGAATCCGTCGTCACGTTCTGGAATTCATCGATGTAAAGGTTGAAGTCCTTGCGTTCTTCCTGAGGGATATCTACGCGGGAAAGCGCGGACATGAGCATCTTTCCGACCAAAATCATGCCGAGAAGGTCGGCGTTGATGTTGCCGATCCGGCCCTTGGAAAGATTGACCAGCAGGATTTTCTGCGAATCCATCAGCTCCCGGAAATTGAAGGCGGATTTCGGCTGGTTGATTATAGGACGGACGTAATCGTTGGCGAGGAAGGTGTTGAATTTGGAAGTGATGTACGGCGCGATATTGGAGAGCGACGCTTCTCCGCTGACCGCGGCGACTTCCCTGATCCAGAAATCCCGGACGACCGGATTCTGACAGCGGGACAGTTTCGCATTGCGGAATTCATCGTCAGTCAGCAGTCTCGGAACGTCCATGAGGGTGGTCGGTTCGTTCGGGGAGTCTTCCATGAGAAGCTGGAGGGTGTTCCTCATGTATTGCTGGAAGACCGGACCGAGCGCTTCCCCGCTTTCCGGGAAAAGTTTCCGGAAAATTTCCAGCATTTCGTTGGCGATGAAAGTTTTCTGTTCCGGATGTGCAAAGTCATATTCCAGCATGTTCAGGCCGAGCGGCATCATCAGGTCGCTCGGATCGAAGACGATCACGTCGTTCCGCCGGCTCTCCGGAATCAATCCGAGGATTGAATCGATGAGATCTCCATGCGGATCGATGACAGCCACGCCTTTTCCATTGCGGATATCGCTGACCGCCATATTCGTTATGAGGTTTGTCTTACCCGTACCGGTCTGGCCGATCATATAAAGATGCCGGCGTCGGTCTTCGTCGCTTATCATCACCGGACGCCGTTCTCCGCGGAACTGGCTTTCGCCGATAAGAGTCCCTTCTTTCGGCATGACGGTCGGCGGCTGAGCTTCGCGGGATTTCAGCCATTTCAAACGCGGAATTTCCGTCCCGGAAGTCGGGAAATGGAAAAGACTGATTATCTCATCGGTGCCGAGAAGCAGGCTCTGGGAATTGTCGAAGACTCGGAAAATAAACTGGAAAAGGAATTCCTTCTGGCTCCTCGGTTTGACCGCCCGCAAAGTGTTTCTTTTCGGGGCGGAAAACTGATCGAAAGAACCCGCGAAAGTCTGGATGAGTTCGTCCGCGCGCATCTGATTAGGCGCGGAAATCGCCACGCGGTAATTGACGGAAAAAAGCTGCTTGCTGATTTTCTTTTCCAGCGCCTTGATCGTCTCCTCTTCCAGAACCGGTTTCGGATCCCCTTCTTTTTTCTTTTCCGGGAAAAGCGCTTTCTGGACGTCTTTCAGTGTTATGAATTTCTCGGAGCCGAGGGCTTCTTCCAGTTTTTTTCCTTTCTTCAGCTGATAGATGGCGCTGGAAATCGATTTCAGTATGGATTTCGGGGCCGGCTTGAGCAGGACCTGGACGGCAACTCCTTCTCCCATCGCCTGGATTTTTGAAAAGTCGTTCAGAATCGGCAGGAAAGTGTCCAGCTGGGCTTCTTCAAATGTCCTGATCGGAAGGACGGCCGCGTCTTTCTGTTTCAGATACACTCCCTGATTCACGCCCTGATGGTTGAAAATATTGTACTCTTCCGCCTCTTCGACGACAGCGTCGCTCCAAAGTCCGTTGATCTGCTGGGTCACGAACTGCACGGATTCGCGCGGAACGCCGACATAGAAATGAATCTCTTCGCCTATGTTGTGCACGGCGGTTTCAAGAGAGAAAGGAATTCCGAGGTTGCTCAGTCCGCTGATCAGCTGTCCGCTCAGAACTATTTCCTTCAGCGGTTCGTCTTTCCCGGGTTCGGATTTTTTCTGGGACAGTTTGACCAGAAGCGGACGGAGTCTGAGAGTCTGGAGGATGTATTTTTTTCGGGCGGCCTGGGCTGCCCAATAGATGAGTCCTCCGATCATGGAAAGTCCGATAAGTATGTAGCTTGCGAGAAGAATGTCCATTGAATAAATATTTATCCGAGAAGATTCCGTGATTTCAATTCTTCGTAAAGTTTGGTGGTCAATGTGTCATGAAGCGCATCCAGGATGAAAGGACCGTATTTCATCGCTTCGGAGACAGATGTTTCGATTCCTTTATGGAATGCGATATCGACAAGCTCTTCGATCTTAAGGCGGACCTCCGGAGATTCCTCCTGGAGATATTGCGGAAGCAGCGGCGAAGGTTCGGACTTATCCTGCGGAGCGGATTGCGCCTGCTGTGTCCGGATTTGGGAACCGATTACGGATTTTATTATTTCCCGGTGCGATACTTCTTTGGACGGTTCGATTTCCACCCTTTTTCTGACCTCGTTCGAGAGGCGGATGATGTCCTGTTCAAGCGCTGAATCAAAATTTGAAGGCATAAAATGTTAGAATGAATATATGGATAAAAAACGGGTGCTTTTTTCGCTGGCTACTATATTAATTATAGCTTCATTCCTTAGGCTCTACAATTTGATGCCTGCGGATAACTCAGGCGCATTTTCCCCTCCCGGACTCTATCCTGATGAGGCCATGAACGGGAATAACGCCGTGGAAGCGATCGCTTCCGGCGACTGGAAAGTCTTCTATCCGGAGAACTTCGGCCGTGAAGGCCTGTTCATCAATATCCAGAGCTTGTCGATCATGGCTCTTGGAAACACCCCCTGGGCTCTCCGTCTGCCGAGCGCCATATTCGGCATTCTGACTGTTTTAGGACTTTATCTGCTCACAAAGGCCATGTTCAAGGATGAAAATCCGGCCTTATTCTCATCTTTTCTGCTGGCGACAAGTTTCTGGCATCTGATGTTCTCCCGAATCGGTTTCCGGGCCATCATGGCGCCGGCGTTCCTGGTCTGGGGTCTTTTCCTTCTCATCATGGCTCTTGAAAAATTTAGGATTCCGTCCGGCCTTCCGGAGGTCAAATTGGCCCGTTTTCCATCAGCTCTTATCCTCGGCGGAGCGGTTTTCGGACTTGGAATGTACAGTTATATCGCTTATCGCACCACTCCGCTTATCGTGATCCTCATCGGTTATCTTTATTGGAAAAATAATTTTTCCGCGAGGACGGAAATAATCAGAAGCATCGCAATTTTTTCAGTCTCCGCCCTGCTCGTCTGTCTGCCGCTTCTGGCGCATTTCTGGAGTAATCCGGCGGATTTCTTCGGGCGGACTTCCGGAATCTCCGTTTTCAATTCCGAAAGCCCGCTTTTCGATCTCGGTTTCAATGCAGTGAAAACACTCGGCATGCTGAATGTCGCCGGTGATTTCAACTGGAGGCATAATTTCGCCGGACGGCCGGAACTTTTCCTGCCTGTGGGCCTGTTCTTCCTTTTCGGACTCTGGCTTTCCGCGAGAAAAATCATCCGCGAAAGATTTTCCGCGGTGAATGAGATTCTGATTTTTGGCTGGCTGGCCGTGGTCATTCTGCCGGTCATCATTTCGAACGAAGGGCTTCCCCATGCGCTTCGGTCCATTCTCATGATTCCGCCGGTTTTCATTCTGTCTGCGATCGGCGGTCTGAAGATTTATGACGCTCTCCGATCCGTCATCCATCCGAAGGCTTTGTCCGCAATCGGATATGCTTTCTGCGCCGTGCTGGTGCTCGAGGTTTCCGCGGTTTACTTCGTCGCCTGGTCAAATCATCCTGCGGTCAAGGAATCTTTCAATTACAGGGATTTCATTCTTTCCCGGCAGATAAGTTCTCTTCCGGAAGGATCTTTGAAATTCGTGGTTGTCCCCGGCACAGACCGGAATATCGAGCGGGATTATCCGATTTCCCTGCAGGCGGTTCTTTTCCTCACCGACACCTTCAGCGCCGGATCCCGCGAAAGGAAAAACATCTTCTATCTTCCTCCGAATCAGGCATCCAATCTTAAGGTTTCCAACGGCGCGTATCTACTTTCTCTCTGATAAAAAAGACCCCGCACACGACTTTTCAGTCATATGCGGGGTTTTGCGTTTTCAGTCCCGAGGGCGCAATCTTGAAGTAATACTTCAGCGTCAGGAATGCGATTCCGAGTCCGCCCGCCGCCAGCAGCGAAACGGTCGGGATGGCGATTATAACCGGGACCACGATGATGATTCCGATAGTCAGGATCGCCAGCCCCATCAGGGGCCAGCGGATGAATGCCGGCACCGGCAATCCGAACGCGTAAATCGTCGGATTCAGCTCGAGCTTCTTCATACATCACCTCCTTAGTTTTTCTTGAATATCTTTCGGAGAAAAGCGGCGCTCTTCTCGTCAGCCTTCAGCTTCTCCTTTTTTATTCGCTTGAGCAGATTTTCTTGATTTCTCTCAAGCGATTTCAATCTGCGCTTTTCCCGCTCCCCGAAATTTTTTGGGAACAGCGCATTTTGTACCTTCAATGAAGACAGCTCATTTCCGATTTTTTCGAGGCTAAGTTGAAGCTTCTCTAAAGGGGTGCTCCGATCGGTCTTTGTCATTTTGCCTCCGGTACATTCAATGATTCTTTTTATATTATACCATATGAAATGGTATTTTGTCAACTAAAGGAAAAATCAGGCCTATCCGTGCCTGATTTCCATTACGTCACCGTCTTTTACAATATATTCTTTTCCTTCCAATCGGAGCGTCCCCTTCTGCTTGGCTTTGGACCAGGAGGTCGCTTCCAGAAGTTTGTCCCAGCCGATGACTTCGGCGCGGATGAATTTCTTTTCAAAGTCGCTGTGGATCGCCCCGGCGGCTTCCGGAGCTTTCGCGCCGTTGCGGATCGTCCAGGCCCGGCTTTCATCTTCACCGGTCGTGAAAAAACTTATAAGTCCGAGGATTTCGTAGGCTTTTCTGATGAGTCCTCCTAAGTCAGGATCACCTGCTAAATCCACAACAACGTAATCCGCACCGAGAGATTTTATTTTTTCCGCGAGTGCCGGCTGGACATCTTCCGGTTTTCCGTTGAGCAGATAGAGCTGGGGTTTTATAGTCAGTAGATTAAGGAGCCGGACCTTTTCATTTTCCCGGACATCGGCGAATTCCGCGGTGAAAAGCATCTTCCCCTGTTCGAGAGCGGACTTGGCCTTTTTCATGATTTCCAGATCCTCCCTGGCGCCTTTCACGTTGTTGCGGGCTTCGGTTTCGGATTTTTTGAAGTTCTTCTCGACGGTATCCAGGTCTTTCAGCATCAGTTCGGCGTTGATGATGTCCATATCGCGCAGCGGATCGACGGAATTTTCCACGTGGATTATTTCATCGGACGGAAAACAGCGCAGAACCTCCACGATGGCATTGGTTTCGCGGATATGGGTGAGAAATTGGTTGCCGAGCCCTTCGCCTTCGCTGGCGCCTTTGACCAGGCCGGCGATGTCGTAGAATTCCACGATGGCCGGAATTTTTTTCTTTGACTGGTTCATCACGGACAACTTATCCAGGCGTCCGTCCGGAACCGAAACAATGCCGACGTTCGGGTCGATGGTGGCGAATGGATAATTGGCGATCAAGATGTCATTTTTGGTCAGTGCCTTGAAAAGCGTGGATTTGCCGACGTTCGGAAGTCCGACGATGCCCATGGATAGTTTCATATCGTATAAAAATAGCACATATCTTGGCCAAAATCAAAAATTATTTTTGATCCTATATTCAAATGATTCCAAGTAATTCCTCCAGTATGTCATGCGGAATCGGGATTTCATTTCCTTTTTTGGTCACTCCGGGATAGCGCCAGGCGGAAATTATTCTCATCTTTCTGACTTTAAACTTTTCAAGTCGATCTGAGTCGGAAGCTATATCTGGATCCCGTCTCGTAGGCCGGGATGACATCTTAGCGATGTCACTTTCATCTTTGGACTTTTGCGCGTACATCACCCAGAGCTCTTCTTTTTTCGAAGGTTTGTCGTTCCGCTTCATCACGGCAAGCGTGTCAGGGGCGATTCCCTCCTCTTTCCGGTCCGGACTGCGAAGAATGGACTTTATTTTCTGTTCGGAGATGCGGTAAAAAAGCATCTTGTTTTTGACGTGGGTCGTCCAGGAAAAACTTTTGTCATCCTTGGGGAATCGGAATAGCATGGAATTTGATATAATTAAAACATAATTCATGCAGATTCAAAAGATTTCCCTGTTTTTCCAAAAAGCCGCCCTTGCATTCATCGTCGCTTTCGCCGCTTCATCCATGCTGTCCGCGGCGCGCGGCGATTCGGCCATTTTTGATGAGACGGCCCATATTGTTTCCGGATATGACTATGTTAAGAATCTGGATTACCGGTTCAATCCGGAGCATCCGCCGCTTGTAAAAATGCTGGCAGGACTGCCGCTTGCCTTTGAGGATCTGAATTTTTCCAAGGATTCCGGTTATTGGACCGGTGTCAATGAACAGTGGTGGGCCGGAAACGAATTCCTATATAAATCCGGCAATGATGCCGACAAGGTTATTTTTCATGCCCGTTTGGGGCCGATCTTCCTTGCGCTGCTGTTGATCGTTTTCACATATATATTCGCGCTGGAAGTCGTCGGACGATGGTGGGCGCTGCTCCCGGCTTTTCTGACCGGATTTTCTCCGATCGTCCTGGCGCACGGACATTATGTGACGACTGATACGGGCGCGGCTCTCGGAATGATGGTTGCGATATTCTGTTTCGCCGGATATTTCCTGAATCCGAACAGAAAAAATCTCATCCTGGCGGGATTGGCCTTCGGCCTCGCCCAGTCTATAAAGTTCTCTTCCGTGCTCCTGCTTCCGCTTTTCGGATTTCTTGCAGTCGCGTATCTTGCGGCCAATCTTTTCCATGAGTGGCCGGGAATTTCTCCGGAAGACAGACTCCGGAAGATCGGAGTGCGTTCATATCGGATGATTTCCTCCCTTGTCCTGATAGTTCTCATCGGATTCGTTTTTGTGCTATATCCGCTTTATCTTTATTCCACCTGGAATTATCCGATGGAAAAACAGGTCATGGATACGGAAGTTCTGCTCCAGAATTTCGGATTCCGGCCTGCCGCCGATATCAATATCGCGATGGCCGGAAATCCGGTTCTCCGCCCGTTCGCCCAGTATTTTCTCGGAGTTCTCATGGTCTTCCAGCGTCAGGCCGGAGGGAACGGAGCTTTTTTCCTCGGCCAGCTTTCATCTCATGGCTGGTGGTATTATTTTCCGGTAATTTACCTGATGAAGGAATCCCTGCCGGCCCTGATGTTCGTCTTTACGGCCGGCATTCTCGGTATTTGGAGGCTGATCCGATCGATCCGCCGCCCGCGGGCGGATCTGCTCGCCGGAATTGCGGAATTCATTTCCGTGAATTTCCTTGAATTCTCCGCAATCTCCTTCATTGTCATTTATTGGGCTTCCAGCATGTCCAGTCCGCTGAACATCGGAGTCCGGCATATTCTTCCGACAATTCCGCTTTTCTACATCCTCGCCACCCGGGCTATCAAAAGATGGTTCGCCGAACGGCCGGTGGAAATTGAAATAACTCTCTGGGACAAGCTGATCAATGCGGCTAATTCCATATTCAGCGTCTGGGTCAAGGCTTCCTTTGTGAGCGTCGTCGTCATCTGGCTGATTCTTGAGGTGATTCTCGCATCCCCGTATTTCCTTTCTTATTTCAACGAGTTCTCCGGCTGGAGGGAGAACGGATTCCATAATGCGACAGATTCCAATTTTGACTGGGGTCAGGATCTTAAACGCCTGAAGGTCTGGATGGATTCGAATCTCGGTCCGGATGAAAAGATCGCAGTCGATTATTTCGGCGGCGGAGATCCGGCGTATTACCTCGGAGGAAGATTCGTCCCCTGGTGGTCTTCGAAAGGAAGTCCGAAGGACGAAGGGATCAGCTGGATCGCGGTTTCCGCAAATACATTCCAGGGCGCCCGCGGAATCCCGGTTTCGTATTTTTCCAGGAACCCGGTTGACGAATATATCTGGCTCGATGATGTCTATTCACCTTCTGCAAAGGCCGGAACTTCAATATTCATTTATAAGCTTTAAAATCAAAAATATAAAAACAGCCTGGAAGGCTGTTTTTTATCGGTTGATCAGGAAGATTTGTAATATATGCGGTTCTCGACTCTCAGATCTATGTACGGATATTTTTTGAAATCTTGTTTTTCCATCATAGTCCGGAGGGAATCCATATTCGTGCTCGGGTCGAAACGGATGCTGAAAAATATGGCCGGGCCGGAATAGTTTTCCACGTGGATTTCCTGGAGCTTCGAATCGAAACTTATGTATTTGACCGCCAATTTCATCGCTTTCAATCCTTCCAGGATATCGATGATGTTTTTGATGAAACGGTCTTCGGAAATTTTCGCGCCGATGGAAATATATCCGGAATTTACATCCTTGACTGTCAGGATCAGCGATCCTTCGACTTGCGGCGCTTTCTCGAAAAGCATTCCGTCCACGTCAATCCAGCTGCAGTCTCCTTTCGAATCGCACCAGATTGCGATACGCTCCCTTTCCTCTATGGCGATGTTAACTGATTGCTTTATCCAATCCCGGTCTATGACGGCCTTGAGCAGGGCGGTCTTGGAAGTGTCGGGAGATTTTACGCTCCAGGTCAGGAGATTGTCCGACCCGAGGAAGGTGCCGATTCTGGATGTCATGACCCGCTCCCCGATTATTTTCAGCACTTCCTTATCGGTAAGATGCTCTTTCCCGGATATATTGAAATTCCTGACTTTGAAAACCGGTGAGAGTTGGACGACATAGAAAATACCTACAAAGGCCAGGAATATTCCGGCCAGCCAGAGATAGACCCTGATCCGAACCCGGCGGTTTTTTCTTTTTGTCTGGAATCTGTTGAAATTTGGGTCCATTTTATTTGATTATCCTTTCTATCAGCGGATTTATCCTGGTTATGAACTCATAATGGACGGTTCCGGATTTCTGTCCGACATCGAAGGCGTTGAGCTCTTCGGATTTCTGCTTGCCGATTATCGTGGCGCGGTCGCCGGTTTTGCATGCGATCCCGTTTATGTTCAGGACGATCAGGTCCATTGAAACCCGGCCGAGGACTTTGGCGCGTTTTCCGTTTATCAACACTTCTCCGCTTCCGGAAAGAGATCTCGGAAATCCATGCCAGTAGCCGATCGGAATCACCGCCAATTTTGTCGGCGCAGTCACCCGCTCGACGAGGTCATATCCGACGAAGTCGCCTTTCTTGAGAAGTTTTATCTCGCTTACGACCGAATGCCAGGACAGTACCGGCTGGAAACGGAGATTTTTTTTCTGGATCTGGAGTTCTTTGGACGGCCAGAGTCCGTAAAGTCCTATGCCGATCCGGACGGCATCAAGATGATATTTTGGATTTATGAGAGTTCCTCCGCTGGCCGCCGCATGCTTCATCAGATTTCTGAACCCGGATTTTTCCAACGTCGATATCGCTTTCAGGAATTCCCCGAATTGCAGATCAGTATAAGTCGGATAATTGATGTCTTTGGCGGAAGCGAAGTGTGTGAAGACGCCGGTGAGATTTTCTGAAAGCCCGGATTTTTTGATGATTTTTGCGGCTTTGGAAATTTCACCGGCATAAAATCCCTGCCTGTGCATTCCCGTATCAACTTTGAGATGGAAGGCCGGCCGGAACTTCGAATTAGCAAGATTTTTCAGGGCATCGAAGTTTGAAATGCTGATGATTATCGAATTTTCCGCGGCGTCTTTGAGAAGGCCCGGCAATGTCGGTCCAAGCGTTAATATGGGCTTTTTAAGGCCATTTTTACGCAGTTTCAGGCCCTCCGGGACGCTGTCCACGCAGAACCCATCCACTTCCGGAGCGGCCGCTTGGGCAAAAGTTACCAGTCCGTGTCCGTATGCGTTGGACTTGACCACTGACCAGAGCTTTGTTTTCGGAGCCAGAATCGCCCGCACGGTCTTTATGTTGCGGGATATGGCTTTCCTGTCTATTTCCACCCAAGTCTTGAATTTGACCATTTCTAATAATTTAATATAAAAACATCCAGTTTTCCACCGCGTAAAAAATGAAAAGCGCAGCTATTTTGCAGCTGCGCATGATTTGGTGAGATTTTTCATGAGCTTTCCGTATTCAGCCATCAGCTTTTTCCGGGAAACCGGGTCGAGCTTAACCCGGTGACTTCCGAGATCGCTGAGATTGCTGTTCATGATCGAGTACGGTTCATCGGAGTGTTCCGCGTCGTAAAGATGGGAATATTCATGGATCACCAGATGGGCGAACCTTCGCATGAAAAATTTCCTCGCGACTCTCCGGACTCTTTCATCGCTGTCGTATTTTTTCTGATTGAGTCCGAGATTCAGGATGATCGTTCCGTTTCCGTGCGCTGAAACATTCAGCGAGCGGCCGGACATGTAGTCGATGCCCGTCGCGGTCAGAAATATGAACTGATCCGGATCGTACAGCGTGCGGAGATTTCCGGCTTTCGGCGCCATTTCCCTGGAGAAGCATTTGTTCTCATCCAGGAAGCGGTTATCGATGAATTTGCAGTCGCCGGTTTCCGTGTTCCAGGCCCGCAGTTTCATGCTGCGGATGTCGTAGCGCATCGGGAGGCGATGTTCGGAAAATATCCTGTTCGTTTCCTTGAGGATTTCCTCCGGGGTGATTTTCAGTTCAAGAAGGGCTTTCTGCGCCCTGTCATCGAGGAAAATCACCGACCGCTTCGACGGCTTATATTCGCAGGGATTTTTCGAGACATACAGTACGGATATGGCCAAGTCCCGTCTGGCGATTTCAATCCTCCAGATGAGGATTCCGGTCAGGAGCATCAGGATTAAAATCTTGATTCTCTTGCCGGACTGGCTGAACCATGGGTTCATAGGCCGGCTCCAGTTGTCAATTTCAGGCTATCTTAATGATAACTTGAACCGACCGGCGGATTCAATGCTATTTTATTTCATCAGTGCCGAGGTAGGGCTGGAGAATGCGGGGGACTTTTATTGTTCCATTTTCTGTCTGGTAGTTTTCCACGATGGCTATGAGGATCCGGCCGATCGCGAAAGCGGTCGCGTCGTTCATATGTACGAGTTCTGATTCGCCGTTATTGCGTTTTACGCGGGTCTTAAGGCGTCGGGACTGATAATCGGTCATGAGATCGGAAGTGTGGGTTTCACGGTATCTGTTCTGGCTCGGAATCCAGGTCTCCACATCTATCTGGCGGGCATCCGGCCCGCCCATATCTCCGGTGCAGACGGAAATCACCTGATAAGGAAGTTCAAGACTCTGAAGAAGATGCTCCTGGATGCTTACGATGAAATCCTGTTCCTGTCTGGAAAGTTCCGGAAGCGTGAAGGATTCCATTTCAATCTTGTCGAACTGATGTACGCGCAGGATTCCATGGACGTCCTTCCCGTAACTTCCGGCTTCGCGTCGGAAAGATGTGGAAAATCCGACATAGCGCAGCGGAAGCTTTGATTCCGGAATAGACTCGTCCATATGCAGAGGGCCGAGCGTGTGTTCGGCGCTGCCGACGAGATAAAGGTCGTCTTTCGGAAGATAGAAGCGCTCCTCCTCCTGCCCGGGATCGAGGCGGGCCATGCGTTTGAAAGTTTCCGGCTTTATCATGACCGGCGGAATCACCGGAATGAACGGCGTATCCGGAAAATCCGGGCTGATTTTTTCCGCCATCTTTTTTATGAAATCTTTATTGGCAAGCAATGAGAATACGTGCTGGACTATCGCGAACTCCATCATTGCCAGCTGGCCTTTCAGGTAATTGAACCTTGAGCCGGTCACGACGCTCGCGGTTTTCGTATCTATGATATTCAAAGACTCTCCCAGTTCCATATGGTCCTTAGGTTTAAAGCTGAATTTAGGGATTTCGCCCCAGGTGCGGATGACTTTGTTTCCGGACTCATCTTTTCCTACCGGAATATCGTCGAACGGCAGATTCGGAAGTCTGTACAGGATTTCAGTGCGCTGTTTTTCCAATTCCGCCAGTTCAGTTTCGATTTTTTTCAGTTCTTCCTTGAGTTTCTTCGCCTCCTCGATTTTTTTCGCTTCGCCGAGTTTCCGCTGTTCCGCCCGGGTTTCATCGAATTTGGTCGTCAAAATTCTCCACTGGCCGTCGATTTTCAGGAATTCATCCACGAGGGCCGGGTCTGTTTTCTTCGCTGACACTCCTTTTTTGACTTCTTCCGGATTGGTCCGGATTTTATTCACGTCGAGCATGTAGATAATTATAGCTCATTTTTTCATAAAAAAAAGCCCCGTTTCCGGGGCTATAGGACGTTAGGATGAAGCGAAAGAAATCTGGCCGGAATGATTACGCAACGGCCTACATATCTGTTGTCAAATTCGGCATTGTTGGTTTCATCAATCCGGACCAGCGGGCCGTTGCCGCAACCGCGATCGGTTGCGCAGAACATCTGCTGGTCGTTGATCAGGGTGAGATTCGTGCCTTTCTTCAGTTTCATTTCTTCAGGATTGTCGTTGTAGTTCCGGATAAAGATCAGAATCACATCTTCATTAAGGATGAGCTGGCACTTAAGATGGATCGATCGTTCGGACGACTTGATCTCCTCTTCTTTGCCCATAGCCACCTCGCTTGCGGTCGGAAAAGAAAAAGACCCCCATTCCCGTCGCTTTCTATCTCAAAGATCAATCCCCGGCTTTTGGCTGGGTTTGATCCGTAGGGATAGAGTCGACAGACCCGAGAGTCTTTGCCCTTTCCTTTTCAGGATTAAACCTATTATAGGTTTTTTACCATTTTTTGTCCAGTCAGCAAAACCGGTAGCCTTCAGGCTACCGGTTTATTATTCTGATTTAGGCTTCATCAGCGGGAATATCTGAGCTTCGCGGGCGGTCTTGTTCATCAGGAAGCTGAAGACCCGCTCGCTCATTCCGAATCCGCAGGTCGGCGGCATTCCGTATTGCAGAGCCTCAAGGAAGTCCTCGTCTTTCCTCTGCGCTTCCTCATCCCCCGCTTCCCGGAGTTTCATCTGGGCGTTGAATCTTTCTTCCTGGTCAACTGGATCATTGAGCTCGCTGTACCCGTTTCCAAGTTCCGATCCGGCGATGATGACTTGGAATCTCTGGGTGAGCTGCGGATGTTTTTCGTCTTTTTTCGCCAATGGCGAGACTTCCACCGGAACTCCGGTCAGGAAACCGGGCCCGCCGATTTTCCGCCGACAGAATTTCCAGAGATTGTCGATCGCCCTGGTGACGTTGAATCCTTTCCTGTCGTAGTGGATTTTAAGCTCCTTGAGCTTGGCCTCAATTTCAGAGATATTCGTATCCAGAATATCCACGCCGGTATGCTTGAGGACGGTCTCCCGGTAATCATAACGCTCCCATTTCGCCCCGAGGTCGACATCGAATTCCCCGATTTTGAATTTCATGGTTCCGAAAGTTTCCTTGGCTACGGACTTGAAAAGATCTTCCACGAGGGCCATTCCCATCTCGTAATCCGCATAAGCCCAGTAGAATTCCATCTGGGTGTAGTCCTGGAGATGTTCGGCGTCCATGCCTTCATTCCGGAACTGGCGGCCGATTTCAAAAGTCTTTTCAAATCCGGCGACCATAAGCTTTTTCTGCCAGAGTTCCCCCATGGAAATGCGCAAAAATACGTCCATATCCAGGGCGTTATGATGGGTCACGAACGGACGGGCGTCGGCTCCTCCGGGCATTGTTTCAAGCACGGGAGTCTCAACTTCCAGGAAATTGCGGTCCAGAAGGAATTTCCGGATGGAATTCCAGAACTTGGCCCGCTTTTCAACGAGATCCTTCACTTCCGGGTTGAAGAGTATGTCCAGATAGCGCTTGCGGAGCCTTTCTTCCTCATCGTGGAATCCGTACCAGGCGGTCGGAAGCGGACGGAGGCTTTTGGTGGCGATTGTCAGATCGGAAATCTCGATGCTTTTTTCACCCTTTTTTGTTTTGAAAAGTTTTCCGGTTACGGAAACGAAATCGCCGATGTCCAAAGTGTCCTTATAAAGGGCGAATTCGGTGAATTTTTTCTTGTTCGCCACGGCCTGGATTTTTCCGGTCGCGTCCTGGATATCCAGAAACATGACTCCGCCTTGCGCCCGCTTGCCGAGTATGCGTCCCGCCACGGAAACTTTTTTCCGCAGCAATGACCTTATGAAAAAACTGCGCAGCAATGCGTTTATTTCGTGAGTGCGCGGAACCTTGGCCGGATACGGATTTTTACCGCCGGTCAGAAGCGTTTCGCGCTTTTTCAGTCTTTCATTTATGATATCCTCCAGCATGTGGAATTTTTTGGAACCGGATTTAGCTGATTGAAAGAATCAGATATTCAACTTTGCCTTTTGGAACGGAGACGTTGACTTTATCCCCGGATTTTTTTCCGAGGAAAGCCCGGCCGAGCGGAGATTCGTTTGAGATGAAACCGGCTTCCGGCTTGGCTTCATTGGATCCGACTATGGTCAGTTTCATTTTCTGTCCGTTTTTTTCAACTTCGACGGTCGAGCCGATGGAGACATTGGAAGTCGAAGATGATTTTTCGATGATTTCCGCGTTTTTGATCATATCTTCGAGTTCGCCGATACGGGTTTCCACCTGGGCCTGTTCCTCGCGGGCTTCGAAATATTCCGAGTTCTCGGAAAGATCGCCGAGTTCTTTCGCTCTCTTGAGTCTTTCGCCGACTTCAATTCTCTTGCGCCCTTTAAGGTCGGCAAGCTCCTGCTTCAATTCCTCGAGTTTCTCTTTTGTCACGTACTGCTTATCCATAAAATAGTGAAATTAGTTTATTTTAAATTAGCCGTTTTGAGGGAGATTGTATGCTTTTCTCCACAGCCACCAACGTACTTTAACAGTTTCAGCGAGAACTTGCAAATAAGCGGAAAGACGGACGTGCGTGCGGATATCATTGACCCAGAAAACCGGCATTTCCTTTATTGAGTACCCCATTTCCCTGGCAAGGGCGAGGGATTCGGCGTCAAAACCCCAGCGGTCGATCTTGGTTATGGAGAATATTTTCTGCGCCGCTTCATCGGAAAAACACTTGAAACCGCACTGCGTATCCCAGATTCCCGGCACCAACAGGGCCTGGATTATGAGATTTCCGATATCTCCGAGGAATCTTTTGTAAAATGCCTGGGCCGGCAGGGTGCGCGATCCTTTCACATCCCGCGATCCGATGACCACTTCGTAACCCTCTTTGAAATATGGGATCATCTTGTTGAATTCCACAATCGTAGTGGAATTGTCCGCGTCCATGAATAGTCGCCAGGTTCCTTTGGCGAGAAGCATGCCCTGCCGGACCACCGCGCCTTTGCCCTTATTATCCTTGTTGTCGATGAGTTTAAGATTTTCAACCAGAGGCGTGAACCGGCGGACAATTTCTGCGGTTTCATCGGTCGATCCGTCGTTGATGACGAGGATTTCATAGGAATATTCCTGATGTTCCAGGTGCTTGTCGATATCAATGAGCGTAAGCGGAAGACGCTTCGCTTCATTGTAAGCCGGAATGATTACGGAAAGGAAAGGGCGGGCCATATTCACATTATAACAAAAAAGACGCACTAATGCGTCTTATACATCAATTCCAGGAGATATAATACGGAAAGGACGGCGGAGGCGAAATGAAGAGTTCGCGCGAGGCTGCTCGGGGCCTTCCACATATAATAGATATTTCCTACCGCGCAAAGAATCCACACTATCTTCATCTGAAGCGGGTTCTGCATGGTTTTTCCTCCTTTTATGCTGCTTATATGATATCATTATATGCGCATTCTGTCAATCAAAACCGCCCTATTTCGGGCGGGAATTTTTGTAGGCTATGTAAGCCGCTCGGAAAAGATATATCCAAAGCGAAAGAGGGGCGAAAAGCGCAAGCACAGCTACGGACAGTAGTAAGCCATTATTCCGGAGCAGGTATGCCGCCACAGGAATCGCAAGTATATGCAGGATGCAGAAAACCAGCGATACGGTCAGATTCGCCATGATCATCGCGATGTCTCCGGTGAATGACCTGATTTAAGGTTACAGTTGAAATTTCCGCCGGTCAAATTCCGTCAAGACGTCAGTATTTCCGCGCCTTTTTCGGTTATAAGGACTGTGTGCTCAAAATGAGCGGAGAGGCTCCTATCGCGCATCGCGTAGCTGTCGTCTTTCATCTGGGTGATGTACGGATCGCCGGCGCTGACCATCGGTTCAAGCGCCAGGACCATTCCAGGTTTCAGTTTCAGTCCGGTATTTTTCTGGCCCTCATTGAAAACTGGCGGATCTTCATGGAGTTCCAGTCCGACTCCGTGTCCGGTCAGGCCTTTCACCACCTTGAATCCCCTTTTTGTGACATAATCGTTTATCGTCCAGCCGATGTCGCCCAGGGTTTTTCCGGCTTTGCACTCCTTTATTCCAAGGGTCAGGGCGTGATAGGTAGTTTCGATGAGTTCGCGGGCTTCCTTGCTGATTTTTCCGACGCCCACTGTGAAAGCGGCGTCTGCGATGAATCCGTTATAAGTCACTCCGAAATCAAGGGAAACGATATCGCCGGATTTCAATTTGTATCCGTCAGGTACGCCATGGACGACGATTTCATTCACTGAAGCGCAGATAGAAGCGGGAAAAGGCCTGTCGGCGCCGTACGGCTGGTATCCCAAAAAAGTCGGCTCCGCACCGGCTTCTTCAATGAGTTTTTTCGTCATCGCATCGAGTTCCTTCAGTGAAACGCCCTCTTTGACCTCCGCCTTCACTTTTTTTGAAACGTTTGCAAGGATTTTTCCGGCGATTCGGATATTCTTTATTTGTTCCGGACTTTTTATCATCTGGTTTGTCTTAAAACTTCTGTAATTTAAGTTTTTCGGTTATTTCAGCGAAAACCTGGTAAGGCATCGGATGTCCGTTTATATCGCTGATGGAATATCCGCGGTCGAAGAGTCTTTTGAGTATGGGCTTGGTGCGTTCCTCGTATTCCGTTATCCGGGTTTCAAAAACTGCCGGGTTATCGAGAGTCCGGGTCCGGAGAGATCCTCCGCACAGCGGACAGGTCTTATGCTGATCGGAATCGTTGTAAAGTATGGCAGTCCCGCAGATCGAGCAGATTTTTCGGTTTTTATTGCGCAAGATGGAGACTTTCGGATCGATATTCAAAAAAATCGGCAGGACGTTATCTTTCCCGAATTCCCGTTCCAGCAATTCTATCAGCCCCTTATTTTTCCCGTCTCCGAACGCTTCGTACAATGTCCGGGGAGATCCGCTGAAAACTATCCCGAATCCGGATTTCGCAACTTCTTCGGATTTTTTCGTTATGATTTTCAGGACGAAGGCCGGATCAAGCAATACTCCGGAATCGAAATCTTCCCTGGCTTTCCGGATCTCCGGATCCCCGGCTTTTTCCGGATCATGGACAAGCTGTTCAAGGTATTTTCCGGTATCGAAATGTATCAGGCCGAATTTTCCGGCGAGAAGATTGGCCTGAGTCCCCTTTCCCGCTCCCGGAGGTCCGTAAATGATAAGCGCTTTTTTCATGTTAAGGACATTATAACATAGGGAAACAAAAAATCCCCGATGGGGATTTTTCAGAGCCGGTCTTTAGAATCCGTCGTATTCCCTGAGAACCAGCTGGGAATTTATCTGCTTCATTATTTCCAGAGCCACGGAAACCACGATCAGCAGGGCCGTTCCGCCGATGGAAAGAAGCTGGATGCCGGTAAGGATCTGAGTGAGGCCAGGAAGGACCGCTATCACGCCGAGGAACAAAGCTCCGAAGAGGGTTGTGCGGTTGATGACCTTCTCCAGATATTCACCTGACGGCTGTCCCGGCCGGATTCCAGGAATGAAACCTCCGCTCCGCTGGAGATTCTTGGAAATTTCCTGAGGATCGAAAGTGACCGCCGTGTAGAAATAGGTGAAGAGGACGACGAGCGCGAAGTACATCGAATTGTAGATGACCTGGTCTCCGAGATATCGGTTGACGAGTTCGTTCAGGCGGATGGAAAGATCCGGCGAGAAGAGCGCGGAAATCTGCGCGATGAATTGCGGGAATATGAGAAGCGACACCGCAAAGATGATCGGAATGACTCCGGCCTGATTCACTTTGAGCGGAAGATAACTGGAAGATCCGCCGAAAACCTTGTTTCCGCGCACCCTCTTGGAATAGGAAATCGGGATTTTCCTCTCTCCTTCGCTGATGAAAACGACTCCGCCGATGACGACGACGCTCAGGACTGCGAAAGCAAGATAGGTCGGTAATTGGCTCGGGTCATAGGTGAGAAGAGTCTGCTGGATCATGCTCGGCAACCGGCTGACGATACCCGCGAAGATGATCAGGGACACGCCGTTCCCGATTTTCTGTTCGGAAAGAAGCTCTCCGAGCCAGACGAGAAGCATGGAACCGGCGGATACTATGAGGATGTTGCGGACGGTGTCAAAAGCGGACAGCGGAGCGAGGACGTTCTGCGATATCAGAAGATTCAAAAAACCGTAAGCCTGAAGTCCGGCAAGCGGAACTGTCAGGTATCTGGAGATGCGGTTGAATTTTGCGCGGCCGATCTCCCCCTGCTCGTAATAGATCTCCTTGAGATTCGGGAAGATCATGGTCAGAAGCTGCATGATGATGCTCGAGGTGATGTACGGGCCGACGCCGAGCATGACGATGGACAGATTGGAAAGTCCTCCGCCGGAGAAAAGATTGAAAAAACCGAGAACCTGGTTTGAGGCGAAAAACTGGCTGAGCTGGGAAGCGTCGATTCCCGGAACAGGTATGGCGGCCAAAAGACGCGTAATCGCGAGGATTCCGGTTACGATAAGTACCTTCTTTCTCAATTCCGGAGTTTGAAACAGAAGAAGCAGGGTGTTCATGGTTATGCGGTTATGCTGCCGCCCGCTTTTTCAATTTTTTCTTTGGCTGATTTGGAAACTGCGAGTCCTTTGACGGAAACTTTCTTCTTAAGCTCTCCTCCGCCGAGAATTTTCACCTTGCCGAGATTCGCAGAAGAGAATTCAGCTCCTTCTTTCTTTTCGAGTTCGCCGACATTTACGCCGCGGACTTTCTCGTTGATGCTTTTATTCCGGTATCCGCGAAGTTTCGGGAGGCGGATCAAAAGATCGCGCTCCGCCGGACGGATCCTGTGTCCGCTTCTGGATTTCTGTCCTTTGGTTCCGCGTCCGGCAGTCGTTCCCCTTTTGCCTCCTCGGGCGACGCGCTGTTCGCGGGCGTTCTTCTGTTTTGAGTTCTTGAATAATTCCATCATATTATTTGGTTCTTAATTGCTTCAAGGCTTCAATTGTGGCCATGGCGTTGGTGAGCTTGTTAGGAGTCCTTCCGAGGCATTTCGCTGTCACGTCTTTGACTCCGGCAAGCGCCAGAACCACACGGACTGCGCCGCCCGCTTTCAAACCATGACCTTGCACAGCCGGCTTGATAATGACTTCAGCTGCGCTGAATTTGGAGTGGACTTCATGCGGAATGGTGCGTCCGTTGAGCGGGATTTTCATCATGTTCTTTTTCGCGGCTGTCTTGGCTTTTTCGATCGAAGTCTGGACGTCTACGCCCTTTCCGACTCCGAGACCCACCGTTCCCTTTTCATCTCCAAGAACCAGAGTGGTGCGGAAACGCATTCTTTTGCCTCCGGCGACGACGCGGGTGACGCGGCGCAAATCCAGAACCTTTTCCTTATAGGCATCGCGATCTCCTTCCCGGCGTCCGCCACGCTGACCTCCCGGTCTGCGGCCACCGCCTCTGAACGGGCGCTGTCCGCGTCCGCGGTTCTGATCCTGTCCCGGCTGCTGTCCGGCATTTGCCGCCGGCGCCGCCTGATTCGGTTGTAATTGCTGTTCGTTCATATTTTTATAATGCTAAACCTTTCGCTCTCGCTCCATCAGCGACCGCTTTCACGCGTCCATGATAGAGATACGGACCTTTATTGAAGACAGCTTTCTTAATTCCCATTGCCAGAGCTTTTTCTCCGATAGATTCCCCGAGGAGCTTGGACTGTTCGGTTTTGCTTTTCGCTTTGAAATTCTTGGAAGAGCCGGACAGGAGCGTCTTTGCGGCATCATCATTGATGAGCTGGGCGGTTATGAATTTGTTGCTGCGGAAAACGGAAAGGCGCGGCATTTCCGCGGTACCCCAAATCTTCGCGCGGTTGCGGTGCTTCCTGCGGGCTTCCAATCTGTTTTTATTCAATAATTTGTTCATAGATTTTTATATGTTAAGCCGCAGCTCCGGTTGCGCCGGCGACTTTCTTACCGGCTTTGATCTTGACGATTTCGCCTTTATAACGGATACCCTTTCCTTTATACGGTTCCGGCTTCCTGAAGGCGCGGATCTGCGCGGCTACCTGGCCGACGAGATTTCTGTCCGCTCCGAAGACCTTGATCGTGTTTTTTTCAAGTGAGATCTTTATGCCTTCCGGAGTAGTGAACTTGATCGGATGGGTGAAACCGAGATTGAGAACGAGGTTTGCGCCTTCCATGGATGCGCGGAATCCGACACCCTGGATTTCCAATTCCTTGGTGAATCCGGCGGCGACTCCGTTGATGGCATTCTGGGCGAGCGCGCGCATTGTTCCCCAGTTCGCCCTGGCTTGCAGGTCTTCGCCGGTGGAAACGATTGTGAGCTGGTTCTCCGCAGTTTCCAGTTTTGTGTGCGGCAAAATCGGGAGGACGATGGCGCCTTCCTTTCCTTTGACTGTGATATTATCCGCACCGAGCGTGACTGTGACTCCTTGCGGGACGGTGATTGGTTTTTTTCCTACTTTGGACATATTTTTATATTATTGATTACCAGATTTCGAATAATAATTGACCTCCCAATTTCTGTTGTCTGGCTGATTTTCCATCCATTATGCCTTTCGGAGTTGAAATGACCAGCAGTCCGAATCCCTGGCGGATCGGGCGGAGGTCTTTGTATCCGGCATAAAGGCGGCGGGACGGTTTGCTTAGCACGCGCACTCCCTGGACTGCGCCTCGTCCTTCCGCATCATATTTCAATTTTACGTCCAGAATACGCTTAGGCATGCGCCCTTTCTTGAAGGCGGCATCGACGAACTTATGCTTTGCGAGCAGTTCGGCGATCACGAAATCCATCTCGGAATAAGGAAGCTTGACGCTCTCTTTCCTGGAGGCTTGGCCGTTTTTGATTTTAGTGAGTAAATTCAAATACATATTTTTATATAAATTGGATTACCAGGAAGATTTTTTAATCCCCGGAATTTCGCCGAGCTTGGCAAGCTCCCTGAAGCAGATCCTGCAGAGTTCGAAGTCGCGGATATAGCCGCGCTTTCTTCCGCAGCGGAAACAACGGCGGACGATGCGCGTTGAATATTTAGGTTTCTTTTGTGCTCGTGCTATGACGGATGTTTTTGCCATATGTTTATTTCTTGAACGGAACGCCTAATTCTCTGTAAAATGCGACCGCATCGGAATGCTTTTTGAGCGGCAGCCTTGGAACGACGGTTATTTCCATTCCGAAACTCGCTTTGGAAGTTTCCGGGGTGATTTCCGGAAAAACGATATGCTCCTTGATTCCGATAGTGAGATTTCCGGCCTGATCGATGGCATGGTCGTTAACTCCGCGGAAATCACGGATGCGCGGCAGGGCCGTACGGATCATCTTCTTCAAAAATTCCTCCATTTTCTTACCGCGAAGGGTGACTTTGAGGCCTACGATGGTGCCCTGGCGCAATTTGAATCCGGCGATGGATTTCTTGGCTGCGCGGCTCATCGGAGCCTGTCCGACGATGGCTTTAAGTTCATCGGTCACAGCCGGAAGAAGCTTGTCCTCGAAGTTGGTCAAAGCGGACATCCTCCCGAGTCCTACGTTGACGACAACCTTTTCCAATTTTTTGAAATCAGCTTTCATAATGTATATTTTATTTTTCCAGCGGAGACTGGCAATTTTTGCAGAAACGGACCTTTGAATCGCCTTCTGTGCGGAAGCCGACGCGGACTCCCTTGTCGCAGGATGGGCAGACCACCGCGACATTGGAAGCGTTGATGCTTCTCGGCAATGACACGATCTCCCCTTTTTCGCCCTGGCGCTTCGGTCTCTGGTGCTTCTTTATGAGGTTCACGCCTTCGACAACTACGCGGCCGTTTTCACGGTCGACAACCAAAACCTTCCCGCGTTTTCCGCGGCTGGCTCCGGTCAATATCTGTACGTTGTCGCCTTTTCTGATGTTCATATTTGTGTTTAGACTACTTCTTCGGCCATCGTAAAAATTGTTTCATATCCCTTTTCCTTTATTTCGCGCGGAATCGGACCGAAGATACGGGTTCCTTTCGGTTCCTTTTTTTCATCTATCAGGACCACTGCGTTTTCATCGAAGCGGAGGACGGTTCCGTCCGGCCGGCGCAAAGGATGGCGGTGGCGGACAAGGACTGCTTTGACTACATCCTTTTTCTTTATGGCTTTTCTCGGCTCCGCTACCTGGACGGAAGCGATGATGATGTCTCCAAGTCCGGCATAGCGCTTGCGGCTTCCTCCGAGCACCCTGAAACAGCGGACGGTTTTCGCGCCGGAATTATCTGCGACTTTCAATATGGATCGTTCTTGTATCATAGTTTTATGCTTTTCCGACCACGACCCAGCGCTTATCTTTGCTGAGCGGGCGGGTTTCCTGGATCACGACTTTATCACCGGTATGGAATTCGTTGTTTTCATCATGTGCTTTGAAGCGGGATGTCTTGGTCTGGTATTTAAGATACTTCGGGTGCTGCTTGATGTGGGAGACTGCGACGACGACGGTTTTCTGCATCTTATCAGAAACCACGGTGCCGCTTAGTTTGCGTCCCTTGAGTTCAGTATCCCCTTTTGCCGGCGCGCTGTTTTTCGCGCCTTTTTCTTCAAAAATTCCGAACATATTATTTCTTTTCGCTTAAAATTGTCTTCATCACCGCGATTAATTTTTTAATCCTCCGGACTTCGCGGACGTCCTTGACTTTGCCGTTGAGGACATCGGTTCTCACCTGCCAAAGCTTGTCGGCGTTGGTCGTGAGCTCGGATGCCAGATCTTCCTTTGTTTTATCCCTTAATTTTTGGACTTCGGTCTTTTTCATATTATTGTTCAAGGATTATTCTTGTCCTGACCGGAAGTTTGAATCCGGCGAGCCTGAGAGCTTCCTTGGCGGTTTCCTTCGGAACGCCGTCCACTTCGAACATGATGCGCCCCGGCCTGACCGGAAAGACGTATCCCTGCACATCGCCCTTACCTCCTCCGAGGGTCACGCCTTCGGCTTTGGAAGTTATCGGCTTATCCGGGAAAATCCGGATCCAAAGCTTTCCTTCGCGTTTCAGATAGTTGGTGATGGCGCGGCGGGCGGCTTCAATCTGGCGGGAGTTGATCCAGGCTTCGCTTTCAGCCTTGAGTCCGGCGGTGCCGTAAGCAAGAGTGGTTCCGCGTGTTTCAACTTTGCGCTTCTTTGAGCGCCCCTTCTGCCACTTGCGATGTTTTACCTTTTTTGGAACTAACATATTTTAATAGAAAATTTGATTTTATGCAACTTCTCCTTTATAAATCCAGACTTTTATTCCGACTGCGCCGTAAGTCGTGAAAGCGGTCCCCTTCGCGTAATCGATGTTGGCGCGGAGAGTTGTGAGCGGAAGCTTGCCCTGGGCGAGCCATTCGGTTCTGGCGATTTCATTCCCATCCAGACGTCCGGCAACCTGTATTTTAACTCCCTGAACATCGCGGTTCTGCATGACGAGACCGATATAGCGCTTGATGGTCCGGCGGAACGGCATGCGCTTTTCGATATCCCAGGCGATCTGCTGGGCGGTGACTGCCGCAGAAACATCGGTCCGCTTGACCTCTTCAACGTTCACGCTGACGCGGTTAAGCCCCTTTTTGTTATTTTTTCGGGATTTCAAAAGTGCGGATTCAACTGCTTTTGTGAGATCCTCGATTCCCTTTCCTCCTCGGCCGATGACCAGACCAGGCTTTGAAACCTTGACGGTAATACGGCAGGAATTCATGTTTCGGTCGATGTCGATTTTGTCGATTCCGGCCTGACCGACGGTTTTCTTGACGACGTCGCGGATGGCGAGATCATCCTTAAGAAGCTGGGCTACCATTTTCCTGTCGCTGACAAACCAGCGGGAAGACCAGTTCTTGTTTATGCCGATGCGGTATGCGTTTGGATTTATTTTATGGCTCATAGTGATGGTTAGACGCTCTTGCGGTTGAAAATTTTCTTCATGAATCCGGAGCTTTCCTTGACCGGTTTCGCGGCGGCTTCTTTTGAGGCCGGCTTATTCTCCGCCTTCGGAGCGGACTTCGATTTCTCCTTTTTGACTTTCTTGGCCTTGGAAGCGATGGTGAACCTGGCCTCTTTGGCCTTTTCTTTGGATTCAAGTGTTATGGAAACATGACTCATCTTCTTGTGGATCGGAGTCGCCCGGCCCATTGCGCGGGGAAGGAACCTCTTGAGCATCGGACCCTGATCGACGCGGATTTCCTTGACGATCAGATTTTCCGGGTTCAGCTTGAAATTATTCTTCGCATTCGCGACAGCGGAGCGGAGAAGCTTGAGAACCGGATGACTGGAGCGCTTTGCGCGGAACATGAGCTGGGCCTCGGCTTCATTCACGGAAAGTCCTTTTATGGCATTAACAACCAGACCTACCTTGCGAGGGGCGATGTGGAGATACCTTAATGTTGCTTTGATCTGTTGTGCCATATTGATTGTATATTATTTTGCGGCCGGTTTTGCTGCTGGTGCCGGAGCGGCGGCGGCAGCTGCGATTTCGCGCATCATCTTGCCTCCGTGCTTGGTGAATTTACGGGTGAGTGAAAATTCTCCCAGTCTGTGGCCGACCATTTCTTCCTTGATTGTGACTTCGATGAAATTCTTTCCGTTATGGATGCCGAAAGTGTATCCGACCATTTCCGGAGCGATTTCAGAATCCCTGGACCAAGTCTTAATAACCGTCTTTCCGTCCGGTTTGACTTTGGAAATCTTCTTGAGTAATTTCGGATCCACGTATGGACCCTTTTTGCTGGATCGTGACATATTGTTTTAAATTTATTTCGGCCGTCTTGATAATACCAATTTAGTTGACCATTTTTTCGGCTTGCGGGTCTTGTGTCCGCCGGTAACCTTGCCCCACAGGGTTTTCGGGCGCTTGGTACCGCGAGGCTGACTGCCTTCACCTCCTCCGTATGGGTGATCCACAGGGTTCATGGCTTTACCGCGAACGGTCGGGCGGATACCCAACCAGCGGGAACGTCCGGCTTTTCCGATATTCACAAGATTCCAATCCGGATTGGAAAGCTGACCGACGGATGCGTATCCCTCGGAAAGGACCTTACGGACTTCACCGGATGACATTTTCAAAACTGCATATTTTCCTTCCTGACCGAGAACTTCAAGGTAGGAACCTGCGGAACGGGCCAGCTGGCCTCCTTTCCCGAGAGTGAGTTCAACATTGTGGACCTGAAAACCGATCGGGATATTCTTGAGCATGAGGCGGTTGCCGGCTTTAAGAGGCGCATTCGGAGAAGTGACGATTGAATCGCCGACTTTGAGGTCTTTCGGAGCGAGAATGTAAGCGCGGGCGCCGTCCTGATAGACTACGCGGGCGATGAATGCGGTCCTGTACGGATCATATTCGAGGGCCTCCACTCTTCCCGGAACATCCAATTTCGCCTGTCGGAAATCGACAATACGGTAGATTTTCTTATTGCCTCCTCCCTGGTGGCGCATGGTGATGCGTCCCTGGTTGTTGCGTCCGGCATTGTCCTGTAATTTCATCGTCAAAGCCTTAAGCGGGCCTTCTTTGCTGATGCCGGTGTAGTCAACGGTCGTCATCTGACGACGGGACGGAGTTGTCGGTTTATAGTGTTTCATATTACTGCGGTAAGATATCCAATTTCTGACCTTCTTTCAAGGTCATGATTATTTTCTTGTATCCCGGCTTCACGCCCATGGTGTATCCGATGCGGCGGGCCTTATCTTTGACATTGATGACGTTGGTGCCGACGACTTTGACGGAATATTGTTTCTCAACTATCTTTTTCGCTTCGCTGGCGGTAGTTCCCTTTTCCACCAAAAACACGTATTTGCCCATCTGTCCGAGATCGGTGGTTTTTTCGGTGATTATCGCTTTTTTGACGAGTAGTTTGTTCATATTTATTTCATTTCCGCCAAAGCGCTTTTTTCGATGACGACCAGTGAGTGGGTCAGGACGTTAAGGACGTTAAGGTCTTTTGCAAGAACCGGAGTCACGCGCGCCAAATTGGCCGCTGCTTTGAGAGCGTTCTTATTATCTTTGGACAGTACCAGCAGGGTGGATTTTCCACCGGTGAGGTTGCGTACGGCTTTCGCCATGTCTTTCGTCTTCGCGGTTGCGAGAGAAAGGCTTTCCACGACTTTGAGCTGCTCTGCGGAAAGTTTCTGAGAAAGCGAGCTTTCAAGTGCGAGTTCGCGCATTTTCTTGTTAACTTTCTGAGAATAGTCCGTAGTATTGCGAGGGCCGAACGTAACACCGCCGTGTCTCCAGAGCGGAGATCGGATGGATCCGTGACGGGCGCGGCCGGTTCCTTTCTGTTTCCAAGGCTTGATACCTCCACCGCTGACTTCGCCGCGGTTCTTAGTGTGGGCGATCGGCTGGCGCATATTGGCAGCTATGGCTTTGAATACCTGGTGGGCAAGAGCCGGATTCCAGCTGACAGTCAAAAACTCCGGCGCGTTCATATCGCCTGAGATATTGCCGTCCTGATTGTATATTTTGAGCGTAGCTGACATAAATTTAAGATGTTTTGACTATTTGGACTTTCGCCTTGGTTTTCCCCGGGACAGAACCGTTCAGAAGAACGACCCCGTTTTCCTTATTGACTTCAACAACCTTGAGATTGAGAATTGTCTTCTTATTGGTACCCATGTGTCCGGCCATTTTGCGGCCCGGAAGAACTCTCTGAGGAGCGGTGCTTCCGATTGAACCAGGAGCGCGGTAGCGGTTCTTCTGACCGTGGGTCTTAGGACCTCCGGCGAAGCTGTAGCGTTTGACCGTACCCTGGAAACCGTGACCCTTGATGTTTCCGGAAACTTTGACAGTGTCCCCCGCTTTCAATTCGTCAGCGTCGGACATCTGGACCAATTTCAAAGGAGCGACACCGATCATTTCGTTGTCCTTCCAGAGCTGGGTCATTTTAAGTTTTACCGCTGATATTTTTTTCATATTTGCTTTTTTGACTCTAAAAAACAGTCCCGCAGAATTAGCGGGACTGTTTTCTTTGAAAACATCTTTAGGCTAATCCTTACGATGCGATATATTCTACACCATTTTTATTTCTATATCAACACCTGCAGGCAAATTAAGGGACGATAGGGACTCGATGATCTTCTGGCTCGGGTTCATGATATCCACCAGGCGCTTATGGACCCGTAGCTCGAACTGCTCCCTGGAATCCTTGTGCACGAAGGTCGATCTGTTGACCGTGTACTTCCGCATTTCTGTCGGGAGAGGTATCGGGCCGATCACTTCCGCGTCGTTTCTTTTCGCGGTATCGATGATCTGTTTGCAGGAATTATCGATAAGCTTATGATCGTAAGCTTTGATTCTCAGCCTCAATTTTTCTTTTTCGAGTTCTTTTTTTGCCATATATAATGGTAGCCGTGATCCCTAAAGGGTTTTATTTGAGAATTTTAGTGACAACACCTGCGCCGACGGTCTTACCTCCTTCGCGGATCGCGAAGCGCTGCTTCTCTTCGAGAGCGACCGGAGCGATCAATCTGACGGAGAGCTTGACAGTATCGCCAGGCATGACCATTTCCATTCCTTCCGGCAAAATGACTTCACCGGTGACGTCGGTAGTTCTGATATAGAACTGCGGCTTGTATCCTTTGAAGAACGGAGTGTGGCGTCCACCTTCCTCTTTGCTGAGGACATAGACTTCGGTTTCGAATTCAGTGTGCGGATTCACAGAACCGCCTTTTGCAAGAACCTGACCGCGTTCAACGTCTTCTTTCTTGAGACCGCGGAGAAGGATGCCTACGTTATCACCCGCCTGACCTTCGTCGAGCAGTTTATTGAACATTTCGATTCCGGTGACGACAGTCTTGGCAGTCGGGCGGATACCGATGATTTCTATTTCTTCGTTCACTTTTACGATACCGCGCTCGATACGGCCGGTAACGACAGTTCCGCGTCCTTCAATGGAGAAGATGTCTTCAACCGGCATAAGGAACGGCTTGCTGGTGTCGCGGACAGGATCCGGGATGAATTCATCCAATGCTTTGACCAGATCCATGATCGGCTGGCAGGCCGGATCTTCCTTGGTGGTCGCGTTAAGGGCTTTCAAAGCGGAGCCGCGGATGACCGGAGTGGTGTCACCCGGAAATTCATATTTCTTGAGAAGTTCGCGGACTTCGGATTCAACGAGATCGACAAGCTCTTTGTCGTCTACCATATCAACCTTGTTCAAAAATACTACAAGAGTCGGAACACCAACCTGGCGAGCGAGCAAGATGTGTTCACGGGTCTGAGGCATAGGACCGTCAGCCGCGGAGACCACAAGGACAGCGCCGTCCATCTGAGCGGCACCGGTGATCATGTTTTTGATGTAATCTGCGTGACCCGGAGCGTCTACGTGCGCGTAGTGGCGCTTTTCGGATTCATATTCGGAGTGATGCAAAGCTATCGTGATACCACGGGCTTTTTCTTCCGGAGCATTGTCGATATCATCGACTTTCTCTTCTTTCGGCGCGAGACCGTTTAAGAAAAGGACGTGGGTGATGGCCGCGGTCAAAGTGGTTTTGCCGTGGTCGACGTGTCCGATTGTTCCGACGTTTACGTGAGGCTTTTTGCGCTCAAATTTTGCTTTTTCTGCCATACGAGTTTTTTATTATTAATTATTATTAATTATTTTTTTTAATTTCTCCGCTCGACGCGTTTTCCCCGCAAAATTTTGCATCGCAAAATATATGCGCAGGTAATACCAAATAGTATATACGAAAAGGCGGTCTTATGTCAATCCCCGGGACGGCCAGGCTGTGGATAGCCGATTTTCAGGATTTCAGTTTGCAATGGCCGGGCGGGGTTGCTACGCTGTAATCAGCAATTCCTGAAGGGGTCCGGACCGATGAAGCCTCTCCGTGAAGTGGCGATCGTCTTCGTCTTGGTCATGTTGGTCATCTGGCTAAGCGGAACTTCCAAAGCTCCGACTTGGCTGCTGGCGGTTCCGGCGGTGATGCTCCTGCTCAATTATTGGCGGAATAATCCCGACAGTTTTAAAAATCTATGGAAGCCGATCGGGAAAGCGTCGCATTATCAGGCGATGACTTCGATTTCGATGGTCTTCTGGATAATCATCTTCATGATCAGCGCCAGTCGGAATCCGGAATTCTGGAGCCGGCCGTTCGCCCTAAAAGATTTCGCAGTTTCTGTTTTTTTCTATCTCGGAAATGCGCTTTGGCAGCAGGCGCTGGTCAATGGATATTTCCTGCCGCGACTCGAGGAAGGATTCCGGAATGAATGGAAATCCATTTTCGTTCTCGGACTGCTTTTCGGGATCGTCCATTTTCCGAATCCCGTCCTGATGCCAGTCACGATGATCGGAGGCATGCTCAGCGCATATTTTTTCCTGCGGACCAGGAATATATATGCCCTGCTGTTAGTCCATGCCATCCTGGCGGTTTCCATAATGTATTTTTTTCCTCATTCCTGGCACCATCACCTGCGTATCGGTCCAGGATACTTCAGCTGTACGCGCTGAGAATCAAAAAACCGCCTTTCGGCGGTCTTTTTTTATTTCTTTCCTTCGATGATCTGAGTCGCGACATTGTTCGGAACTTCCTCGTAATGGGAGAATTCCATTGAGAAGTTGCCGCGGCCCTGGGACATTGAACGCAATTTTGTGGCGTATCCGAACATTTCGGAAAGCGGAACTTTGGCGTCGATGACTTTGATGTTCATGCGGTCGTTCATCGCTTCGATCTTTCCGCGCTTGGAGCTGATGTCGCCAGTGACATCTCCCATGAAATCGGACGGAACCAGAGTCTGAACGCTCATGATAGGCTCAAGAATTACCGGCTTGGCGCGCCTGCAGGCTTCCTGCATGGCCATTGAACCTGCGATTTTGAAAGCCGCTTCAGAAGAGTCGACGTCGTGATAGGAACCGTCATAGAGAGTGACCTGGATATCGTTCATCGGATAGCCGGCGACAACGCCTTTTTCCATGGCTTCCACAACGCCTTTTTCAATAGGCTTGAAGAATTCCTGAGGAATCGCGCCTCCTTTGATGTCATTGACGAATTCAAATCCTTTTCCGCGCTCAAGCGGAGCGACGCGGATACGGACATGTCCGTACTGTCCTTTACCTCCGGACTGCTTGATGTATTTGCCTTCGGCTTCGGCTTCGTCGCGGATGGTTTCGCGGTATGCAACCTGCGGACGGCCGACATTCGCGAGAACGTTGAATTCACGCTTCATTCTTTCGACTAAAACTTCCAAATGCAATTCCCCCATTCCCCAGATGATGGTTTCTCCAGTTTCAGCATCGCCAGTGACTCGGAAAGTCGGATCTTCGTCGCTCAATCTATGAAGCGCCATGCCCATTTTTTCCTGGTCGGCCTTGGTTTTCGGTTCAATACGGAGAGAGATGACCGGTTCCGGGAAAGTGATCTTTTCAAGGACAATCGGACTTTCTTCGGCGCAAAGAGTGTCTCCGGTAGTGGTGTCTTTGAGTCCGACAAGGGCGCCGAGATCTCCGGCGTTGATTTCGTCGACTTCTTCACGATGATTCGCGTGCATGCGGACGATACGGCTTACGCGCTCTTTAGTCCCTTTAGTTGTGTTCAATATATAAGTCCCTTTTTTCAAAATTCCGGAATAAACCCGAAAGAAAGTAAGGCTGCCGACGAACGGATCAGCCGCAATCTTGAAAGCCAAAGCGGACATCGGAGCATTGTCGTCCGCGGACCTGGTCAGTTCTGCGCCGGTTTTCGGATCAACTCCTTTTACCGGCGGAACATCCAGCGGAGACGGAAGATAATCGATGACCGCGTCAAGAACCAGCTGGACCCCCTTATTTTTCAAGGCAGAGCCGGTGACGACCGGAACAATTGTATTGGCGATAGTCGCCTTGCGCAAAGTTTTTTTCAGGACTTCCAAGCTCGGCTCTTTGCCTTCGAGATATTCACCCATCAAAACGTCGTCCTGCTCGACGATTTTTTCAATCAAAGTGTGGCGGGCTTTTTTCGCCTCTTCAAGCATGTTGTCCGGAACTTCTTTCTCGATTATCTTTTCTCCCATATTTCCTTCGAAATAATAGGCTTTCATCTTGAGAAGATCCACGACTCCTTCAAAAGCTGATTCCAGTCCGATCGGAAGCTGGATCGGAACCGCGTTCGGAGTCAGTCTTTCCAGGATGGATTTATAGCTGTTATCAAAAGAAGCGCCCATGCGGTCGAGCTTGTTGATGAAGCAGAGGCGCGGAACTTTATATTCGTCCGCATAGCGCCAGTTGGTTTCGGATTGCGGTTCAACTCCGGATACGCCGTCGAAAACAACGACAGCTCCGTCAAGAACGCGCAGAGAGCGCTTGACCTCGACGGTAAAGTCGATATGTCCCGGAGTATCGATCAGGTTGATGCGATATTCGTGATTCTTGTCGCCTTTGTGGTAAGTCGGAACCCAGAAACAGTTGGTGGCGGCGGAAGTGATGGTGATGCCGCGCTCCCTTTCCTGATCCATCCAGTCCATGACCGTATCACCTTCGTGAACTTCGCCGATCTTATGTGAAACTCCGGTATAAAAAAGAATGCGCTCCGAGCAGGTCGTCTTTCCGGCATCGATATGGGCGATGATTCCGATATCTCTTGTTTTTTCCAACGGGTATTGTCGTGACATGGTTATTTTATATAATTTTCGAACTTATTCATGAAATCCAACGATTCTGCGACCAGCTCATCGGACATATTTTTCTGCTCTCTTGCTTCTTCCATTCTTTTCATCAATCTTTGCAGCTCATCATCAAGAGCGGATTTGATTTCCGCAGGAATCTTTGGCTCTCCGGCTCTTTCAAGATAGACCTGGGCAGCCATCAGAGGAGGCCATAAAGTGCTGATATGTTTCTTATCCCGCTTACTTTCAAGAAATTCAGCTGAGAGGGTTTCCAATTCTTTTGCGGCTTCCGGGTCTTTTCCAGTCTCGAATTTTTTCCTCGCCTGTTCCATTTTTCCACCCAGCATATCCTGTTCTTCGTACGTGTATTTCGGCGTGTCAGGTCTCGCTCTGTAGTTATTGAAGAGTTCCAGAACTTTATTCCTGTAGGCAATGTCCTTTTCCGGCTCGCTCCCGGATCCTTCTTTGGATTTGGATGAAGGCATGGTCTCGTGCATATTTTATCTCGCGAAGTGGGCAAAGGCGCGGTTCGCTTCCGCCATGCGGTGCGTATCCTGCTTTTTCTTGACGGCGCCGCCGTCATTTTTGGATGCGAGAATCAATTCCTCGGCGAGGCGGTTGGCCATCGGTTTTCCGGTTTTCTTCACGGCCGCATCGATTATCCAGCGGGCGGAAAGCATGAATTTCCTTTCCGGACGGACTTCGCGCGGAACCTGATAGTTCGCGCCTCCGATTCTCCGGGTGCCGACTTCGACGAGCGGAGTGACGTTTTCAAAGGCCTTATCAAAAATTACCAGCGGTTCGGATCCGGTTTCTTTCTTTATGATATCCATCGCTTCATAGACGATCTTTTCCGCGACTTTCTTCTTTCCGTCTTCCATCACGTAGCTGATGAATCTTCCGATCGCAACGCTGCCGTAAACACGGTCAGGATTATGCGGTCTGGTATAATTTCTCTTTTTTCTCATGGTTTATTGAAATTTATTTGGATTTCTTCGCTCCGTACTTGCTGCGCTGCTGTTTGCGGTCGGTGACGCCGGAAGTATCAAGCACTCCGCGGACGATGTGATAGCGGACACCCGGCAAGTCTTTCACGCGGCCTCCGCGGATGACGACGACAGAGTGTTCCTGAAGGTTGTGTCCTTCTCCCGGGATGTATGCGGTGACTTCCATTCCGTTGGTAAGACGGACACGGGCTACTTTACGGAGAGCGGAGTTCGGTTTTTTCGGGGTGGTGGTGAAAACTTTCAGACAGACGCCGCGCTTGAACGGAGAATTGGATTTCACCGGGCGGTTCAGGATGTAGTTAAAATAGCGTCCGAGGGCCGGAGACTTGGATTTGGACAGATTAACTTTCCTGCCCTTTTTTATAAGTTGTCTGATTGTCGGCATATAATAGATTGTAGTATATCAAAATTACCGTAAAAATGTCAATCCTGTTGGTGTTGAATATTCCTGAAAAATTAAAAATCCCCTCCTGACCAAGGTCGGAAGGGATAAATTTTCTCACTTCAGAAGTTTCTGCGCCTCTTCGATGGCGCGTTGAAGCTGGAGGTCTTCTTTCTCGTTCTTTGGAATCTTCTCCTGTTTCACTTCGATTGTCGGAGTGATTCCGATTCCGTGAACCTTTACCATCCTGCTTCCGATGAAATACTCGGAGATAGTCAGGTGCAGTTCACCGCCGTTGCTGAGCGCAATGAGGGACTGGACGATTCCCTTGCCGAAGCTGGTTTCGCCGATGACCACCGCTCCGGCTTCATGCTTCAGATATCCGGAGAAGATCTCCGAAGCGCTGGCGCTGTTTCCGTTCTGCAGCACGACCACCTTCTTTTTATTGAATTTTCCGATGGACATCCCGACCGTAGTCAGATCTTTGGCGGGGCTGTTTCGCTCAACGACATACAATACTGTTGCCGTCAGAGTTCTTTTGGGGGCGAACCAGGAACACATATCCACGACAGAATTAAGTTTCCCGCCGCCGTTATTTCTGAGATCGATTATTACGGCTTTGGCGCCGGATTTATCCAGATTGACCATGGTTTCATAAAATTGCCTTGCAACTTCCCCGCCAAAGGCGTTGATTTTTATATAGCCGGTGTCCGGACCGATCATCTTGGATTTCAAAAATTTGACTTTGACCACATCGCGCGTCATTGTCAGAATTTTTTGCTCTCCGTTTCTGATGACCATAAGATTGACGGAGCTTCCTTTCGGTCCGCGTATCAAATTGATGGATTGGTCAAGGGGCATCTTTCTCACATCGACCCAGGCTTCCTCGGATATTGCGGTCGAAGAAGATACCGCGATGACGACATCGTTCTCCAGGATTCCGACTTTTTCCGCCGGAGATCCTTCGATGACCGAAAGAACTTTCAGTCCGCCTTCTTTATTGAGCTCAATGGTCACTCCGATGCCGGCGACTTCGCCGGAGAGAAAGTCGGTATGTTCTTCCTTCGTCTGGACTGGATCAAGATAATAGCTGTAGCGGTCGGTGCATCCGGAGACTCCGTCCTTTAAAAGCGCGGGAATGCAATTATTGAAATCGATATTCTTATAGTAATGCCGGTTAATCAAGCCAAGAACTTCATTCAGAAGCGCGATTCCGGCCGAGTGCCTGTCAGAATCCACGACCGATTGCGCGACCTGCGGCGGAGCTTCGGGATCCAACGTGGGATTTCCTTGCCGATCCATTCCGGCATAGGAGATATTAGAGAGAGAAAGCAGAAAAACGATCAGGATTTTATTCATTTGCAGTCCGTTTTCAGTTTTCAAGGTTGATATAATTAAAGCAATATTTCGGCTTATTTGTAAAGGAAAATAAAAAAGCCCCGCTCTGCCAAAATGGCTGAGCGGGGCGATAGTCAGTCTTCGTAGACCCAATCGACTTTCACCTTGATATCGTGAATTTCGGTTTTCCGTTGGACCCGTATGGTCAGCGTGTCGCCGAAATCGAGTTTCCTGATTATCTGGACGGCCTGCCAGGAAGAGTGGACTTTTTTCCCGTTGACTTCAAGCGCCAGATCTTCGAGCTGGAATCCGGCACGGGAGCCGGAAGACTGCGGGAACATCGCTTTGATGACGGGCTTCGCGCGTCCGCAGTACGGACTGCAGTCGAACTGCAGTCCGAGTCCGACGTATCTGGTGTGAGTCAGGGAAAGATGCCTGAGATTTTTCTTCTCTTTGATCACAGTCAGATTTGCCAGCGAGGCATATCCCATGACGCCATCTTTTCCGGATCGGTCCGGCTGATATGGCTTCATGTCCCGGAACATGGACGCCAGCAAGGAAGACACATTTCCGGTATCAGAACCGGATGCGGCCTTCGTCGGGTAGACGCTACGTTTATGCGGAGCGAATTTCGCCCAGGAGCGCCGGGTGGTGACGGACTGCAGCCGGATGGACCCGATCAGCATGTCGCCCGGAACGATCTCGTGCCTTGCCGCCCAGGTGTCCGGCCGGACTGAGGAAACCGAAGTGCCCTTGACCCGGAGATGAACCGGGCGAAGGTTGAAATCGGATTTCAAATGTCCGTAATTGGACAGAATCGTCTTCACCTCTCCGGTCTTGGCGTCCAGAAATTGCATCGGGAAATATGATTGTTTCGAATCATATGCGGACAGTAATTTATTCTCGTAGAATCCGTTCAAATCCCCTTCCGCACTTTCGGAAACCATGACGTCATTGACGGCGATCAGCCGATCTCCGACGGAAAGCTTGGCCGGCCGGTATATGTCGCGCATGTCGTCGCCCGGCATGGCGGTCTTGAGCTGGGTGAAAAGGGCCGAAGACGAAACCCAGGTGACTTCGAAGGCCGGAATTTCGATTTCCGACTCCGCGAGAGTCAACCCGGTCCGTTCCAGCACCACCTCATCCGTCTGCAGGCGGCTTTCCGCGGTCTGCGGAAGCTCCTTGCGCTGGACTCCGGAACAGCCGGACAGCAGGATCACGGCCAGGAAAGTCAGTGTCTTATTCATTCATCCTCCTTGTATTCTGTTCTCAATTACATCCGAAAATATCGTACAAGTTTTACGATATTTTGTAAAGAAGACGGGGTGTCCGCCTTCAACCGGTGATTATTGAATAAAGTACTCTTATTATAGGTTCTATGATTCCGATTCCGAACAAAATGAACATTATCAGAAGCCACATCCCGTATGCCTGAAGGAAGCGCTCAACGTTATAAAACCGGTTCGGCAGAAGCGCGAAAAGAATTTTTGAGCCGTCCAGCGGCGGAATCGGTATGAGATTGAAAACTCCGAGAAGAAGATTTATGAAAATTACCGTATTGAAAAAAAGATCCAGAGGAACCAGGAAATCCGCAGAGAATCCGGATGCGTTGATTAGTCTCAGAAAAATTCCGAAAATGACGGCTATGGAAAAATTACTTAGCGGACCTGCGATTCCGATCAATGCCGATCCGGATTTTGGATTTTTCAGATTATAAGGATTATAAGGGACCGGCTTGGCCCATCCGAAAAGCACCGGGCTCCGCATGAGAAAAAGCATCAGCGGCAGAAATACAGATCCCAGCGGATCGATATGGTTCATCGGATTCAGATTGAGACGGCCTTCTTTCTCCGCCGTATCATCTCCGAGCCTGCGGGCGGTGAGCCCATGGGAAACTTCGTGAACCATCACGGAAAATATGAAAACGATGAACTGGAATACCAGCATCAGTGCGTCATTCATGGGGTTATCGGACGGCTTTCAATCTCTCTCTGTAAAGCTGCGGATCAATTGTCCGGCTGAAGCATTTTCTTCCGGTTTCATGATCCCAATTCTGCGTGTACGGTTCGTAGTAATAAGGCGCGATGGATTCCTTGGCTACATTCAGTCCTGAATATGATGCGAGATTGAATTCCGCGCAGAGATTGAATGAAAGCTTCCCGTCCGTGGCGTATTCATATCCGAGGTTCGTCTCCGGATCCTCAGGTACGCGGTAGCCGGTCAGATCGTTCTGCAGTTCGGAAAGTTTTTCCGGCAAGGATTGTTTCTGGATCCAGAATTCAACTATCTGATACTGAAGATTCTGCAGATCAGCCACCCGCTCTTCGTCGAAGCGGTACAGCCTCGCTTTCAACGGAGATCCGGCCGTGAAAAACCCGCCGATTACGCTCAAGGCGACTATGGCCACGCTTCCCCAAAGAAACAGTTTGAGATTTTTTCCGGTAAGCCGGTCTTTGAGGTCAAGTCCGTAATACAGGAAGACCGTTCCGATCACTGATCCGACGGCCAGGATTTTCAGAAGGAATCTCATGGTCAGTTCGCCGCCGAGGAAGTTATAGACCAAAGTGACCAGGTCGGTTGCGATTATCAAGGACGCTATGAAGAGCGTGAAATAGACGAGCCATTTCCTTATCTTAAGCTCGCGTTTTTCCGGATTCTCGATGTAATCCCTGTTCAGCATATGCATGACACCCAGATAGATCGGGAAGATTATCATGAGCGAGGCCATCGCCCACCGGATGATGCCGGAAACGCCGGAGTAATAGATCGGCTGCAATGCGTCCGGAAAATAGATATTGATGTACTGGAAAAGAAGAGCGATCAGACTGCCTGCGCTTATATATAATGCGATCATCGACAAAAGATGCATGAAGACATCTTTCGGAGTGTTGTTATTGTTCATACCAGGTAGTGAGTCCGCGATGTTATTCGCGGGATTTTAATATTAATTTAAACTGTTTACGCGCTCTTTGAATATATGGGTATTTGCCGGTATATAGTTGTCGAATAAGAGTAAATCCCCAATCGCGAATCTACTACCTGGCATATTTTAAATTATAACATAAAATCCCCCGGTGAGAGGGATAAGTTTTATCTGAAAATAAGCGTTCGTGACAGGATTTCGTCGCTTCCAGGACCGATTATCTTGAGGCAGACGGCCGAAACTTCCGTTTTTCCGGCGGCTTCCTTGAAGTCGAAATCCTTCAGGAGTTTTTCATTTTCTCCGAGTACCCGCCAATGATCTCCGATCTTTATGGCCGATCCATGGAGTCTTTCTGTGTTTCCGCGGAGCCACCAGATCATATAGGCTATTCCCTGATCGAGGATGTCGAAAGTCATGACCATGACATTGGATTCTTCATGGTAAAAGATTTTTTCCGAAGCCCATTTCTTTTCCGCAGGCAGGGAGCCTACGGAATTCCTGACCCAATCATTGCATCCTTCAGCCGATATGTCCCTGCACATCATTTTCTGCCATCCCTGCATTTCCGACAGGAACTTGTTTTCTCCGTCGAAAAAAGCGCAAGGCAGGACATACCGCCAATCATGGACCTGGCCCGGGTTGCTTTTCATTTTCCAGACCTGTTCAAGGCTCTGCAAAAAAGATTACCGCCTTTCGGCGGTAAAAATCAACTATTTAATGAGTTTCTTGAATTCTTCCACCAGCGGGACCGGTTCCGGATCGACTCCGTATTCTTTTGCGAGGTAAAACGCGGTCCAGTCCGCGATGAGGATGCAGGAGAGCATTTTATGAAGAGGCGTCTTTCCGTTCACTATCATGACTTCCACCGGCAGCCCTCTTTCGCGGTAAAGCCGTTCGGTGACGTTCATACGCTTGAGTATCCTCGGATTATCCCCTGCATCTTTCAGGAATATGAAAAACAGTTTCTGGGAAAGTTCTCGGGTCCGCTCCTTCACGTCGAATCCGGTCATCTCATTATGATTGAGTTCCGGGAAAACCGAAGAGAAGGCCGGAATTTTTCCGGTTTCGTTGAGCCGGATTTTCCAGTTGTAGGAAAGAATGCCGTTTTTTTCGGAAGAACAGATTATCGGGACGTTGCCTTTGAGTTTCCTCGCCAGGGTTTTCCCGGCTCTCTCGTATTCCGTCGATTTCAGGAGATGGGAAAGATTCGCCGCTTCGCGCAGGCCGGCATTGTCCCCGATTATTTTCATGAAAGCCAGCAAGCTGTAGCCGATGGCGGTACGCGGCTGAATTCCATGCGGAAGCTGGATGTACGGCTTCCGGTTTTTTCGGGCGAGATCGAGAAGTTTTCCGCCGGAAGCTATGACCGCGACCGGAATTTTCTCCCTCAGGGCTTTTTGAAGCGCGTCAATCGTCTCTTCTGTATTTCCGGAATGCGAACTTGCGATCAGAAGGCTCTGACGCAGCTGTTTCTTCGGAAGATGCGGGAGTCCGTAATTGCGGTGGAAATAGATATTCAGGTCAGGGTGCAGAAGCTTCAGGAGTCCGCTGGCGAGATTTGATCCGCCCATGCCGGCGACTATGTAAGTTTCCGCCTTTTTAAGGCTTTTGGCATTTTCAACCGTCGGGACAAATTCAAATTGTTTATGAAGATTCTTCAGTGATTCGTACATCATATATGAATTATAACCCAGGAGCCGGGCTATAAATAACCGTCCCTATGTGCATAGAATTCAGCTTAGACTGCGTTTTCAGATGGAACCTATGCGGAATTTTTTCTGTCTTTTGCGAATGCGAAGATATAAAGTATTTCCAGAAGTCCAAGCGTGTTGATGACGAGGAGGGCGATAAACCATTTTTTTTCATTGCGTTGCGCGGATTTCCAGAGAGCAAGGCCTTTCCAGGGCAATGTCCATAATATTACCACCGGCATGAGCCACCAGATGTTATTTGCGAGGAATTGTTGCATATATTTTATCGATATATCTATTATACCATTTCTACAAGAGCACCGTATAAATATTCAGCGGCTCTTTCCTGCCTTTGACCGCTACGGCTCCGAGGAACCTGAATCTGTAATCGCCCTTCAGCCTGTTTTTTGTCGTCTCGCCTATTATTATGCTTGTCGCGTATTCTTTGTTCAGCCCTTCAAGCCGGCTCGCGATGTTCACTGTGTCTCCGATAGCCGTATAATCGAAGCGCAGATGCGATCCAATATTGCCAACGATCGCCGGTCCGGTATACAATCCGATCCCGATTCTGATTTCCTGATCCCCGGATGTTCTGAGCTCTTCATTGAGTTTTTTTAATTCTTCAACCATTCCTATTGATGCTTTAAGCGCATCATCCGCCTGATCCGGATTTCCGATCGGAGCGCCCCAGAAAGCCATGATGGCATCTCCGATATATTTATCCAGCACGCCGCCGTTTTTAAGCACTTCGTCGGTCATTATGGTGAAATACCGGTTCAGGATCCGGACAATCTCTTTCGGAGCGGTTTTTTCAGATAGAGAAGTGAACCCGCGGATATCGGAAAAAAACACGGTTATTTCCTTTTCTTCACCCCCCAAAGAGACGGAACCGGGATCTTTGAGTATTTCCGACAGTACGTCGCCGGAAACATATTTTGAGAAAAGATTTTTTATCTCCCGGCGGTCCTTTTCCGCAATTTCGTGCCGGTAAAGAAAACCGGATCCGGTCGCCAGGATCACGGCGGCCATGATGTGGAAAAGATTCGCCTGCATCCCGTATTCAAAAAGAATCATCAGGATCACCAGATTGATGAACAGGAATGAGGCGATTCCTGATATCGCGGTGATTATTTTTTTTGAAAAAATCAGGAATGAAATCGGAACCAAGGAAGCTAAAAGTATCCAGAAAAAAATAATGTTCCTGGAAACGGGCGCGATGCTGTAGTTTTTCAGCAGCATATTCACCATATTCGCCTGGATTTCCACTCCCGGCATTTCCGCGCCACGGGACATCGGCGTGAGTTTTTCATCATGAAGATCAGGAGAGGTCGCTCCTATGAGGACTATCTTCCCGGTCAAATCAACCGTTGGATCTTCCAGGATGCGCCAAAAAGGTATCCGTCTGATCGTACCCGGAGCTCCGGAATAGACGATTCTGGTGATTCCGGAATCCTGTCCGGATTTTTCCGATAGCCCTGATTTTTGAGCAATCTCGGAAGAAAATGAACTGAAATCCCCCACTTTTTCCGGAAATTTTCTCACAACTCCGTCGGCATCCATTATCAGATTGACATGGCCAAGCGTCACTGATCCGGCTCCGGAAAAATCCGGCAGAGGAGAAATCAGATCATCCGCTACGGCGCTGCCGTCGGATTTCAGGATCAGCGGAGATGCTTCAACCGGCATGACGACCGGATATGAAAGTGAGTTCAGAGCCGCCGACAATTCACGGTCATCCGCCGATCCGACCCTTGAAGCATCGGGGAAAACCACGTCGATGCCGACCGCCGCCGGAGAATCATTATTCATGATTGAGAGGGCCCGGGCGAAGATTCCACGCGGCCAAGGCCATTGACCGATTCGTTCGAGCGATTCGTCGTCGATGGCGGCTATGATTATTTCGGGGCTGATCGGTTTTTCGGAAACCAGCAGATCTTCAAGGAAATTTTCAATTCCGAAAAAAAGTCCGATCGACAGCGAGAAATTCACAATCAGGCAGGCGAAAAGTCCGATTGCGATGAGCGAGATTTTATCCTTTGTTTTCATGGCTATCCGCGGTTCGGGTCGAAATTCATATCAATCAGCATTTCAACTTTGAAAATCGGCGACTGACCTTCGAATTTCAGGCCTGCCGTTTCATCCGACCAGGACGCGCTTATCGCGCCGGGGGCTATCCCTAATTCAGATACGCTCCGTCCGAGTCCGGCGACAAAAATTCCGGGTTTATGCATCACTCCGATAGATCCCACAACCTGCCATTTCGCCGAATCTGTCACGTCTGATGAGCTTCCGTCGCTGTATTCAAGGATCGCGCGGAACTCAACGGCTCTGCCCTCTTCCACCGTAGTCAAGGCTTCTTTCGATGAAATTCTGAGTCCGACCGGCTTCTTTGCCGTAAAAACTTCCTCCCGTATCACTTCGCTTTCCTGAACTTCTGTTTTTTTTTGAGCCTCGGCGGTGGCCGCCTCGCGAATTTCGGTTTTCGCCGTTTCAATCTGCTCTCTCCGCTCTTCCACCTTCTGATTCAGGGCATCCCGCGCGTCAGTGATTTTCTCTTTCGCCTCCGCCTGCCTGGTTTTGAGATTTTCACGCCGTTCATTTATTTTATCCAAAAAATCATTCCGGATCTCCTTGCGCATTTCTTTTCTGACTTCAACTTCATCTTTTATATTTTTCTTTATCCGGTCTATTTTTTCCTGAAGCTTGCGGTCCTCTTCGATCCCCCGCCTGACCCAATCCTTATCCATCATCGCTTTCGGCGCCTGTCTGACTTCCATCAACAATGCTCCGGCGGAGCTGGTTACGGCGGAAGCGGTTTCTTTCATGTCGTTCCGCGCCATATGTTTTTTCATTTCTGCGACAGCCTCTTTCCGCACCTCGAGGAGTTTTTCCGGCTCAACCAGCATTTTCACTCCATCCATCACCTCTTTCGTATCAGGATCAATCATCCCCACCTCGACTTTATTTTCATATCCGACGATATTGGATTTACCTTCTTCGACGTACTCGACTCCGAAAGCCGTGCCCCGGACAGTCGCGACGGCAGTGCTGGTTTTCACTTCCCAATGGGATTCCGGAGTGGCCAGTCCGATGATTTTTGACCATACGCGGCCCCAGACAAGATTCAGCGTCACGGAAAGAGTTCCGGTTTCCGGATTGAAGCTTCCATTTTCAATCATCAATTTTGTTCCGCCATCAAGACGGGCCACCGAACCATCAGGAAAATGTATGTTCGCAAGACCGGTTTTTTCCACGCGAATTCCGGTTTTTTCCGTAAGTTCATCTCCGGTCATAAGCTCGCGGAGATCCTCATTCCCATTTTCTGAAATTTCAAAGACCGCCGGTTTTATCACCTCGATCCAAGGCTTTGAAAGTTCGACGGAGATATCCGGCGTTTTGATCTTCCAGACGATTGCGGCGATTCCGCCGATCAGAATCAGCGTTGTCGCGCTCCAGATCAGGATATTTTTCATATCCATAATTCTATCTGAACCGGAGAAAATAAAAAAGCGGGACAACCCGCTTTTCATTGAAAATCATATATTATGTTTTTTCCGGGATTTTGATATGTCTTCGATGATCAGTTCATACAGGCGTCCGGGAATTGATTTTTGCACACCCTCCCCTTTTTCGCCTGGAGAAAAATAAAGATTGTCCTTGTAAAGTTTCCCGTAAATTATCACGAACGGATGCCGGTGCAGGGCTTCCACTGATACATCCTGGGAGAATCTGTTCTCATCATACTGGCAGATGGCCGCGGATCTGCTGTTCGGAAAAAAATTATTCAGTTTAATTTCGTATTTTATGAGTTTTTCCAGATCTCCCGGTTTTTCAAGAGCCCAGGTCATCTCGCCGGTCAGCCGCATGCCTTCATATCCGTCTTCCATGGATTTTTTCTCGACTTCTTTCAGGTAGGAAATCATCTCATCCGGGTCAAAAGAGCCCATTCTCAGATAAGCGTCATTTTTTCCAATCACGCTAAGCTGGCCTGATTTGAGAAATTTTTCCGTATCGATTCCGCCTTTCCAGAGTTCGGAAATGACCTCGTCCCTCGTACTGTCATTGAATACATAGACGCATCTTTGATTGTTTTCCAGGCCGTCTTTGAAAAAATTGACTACGGGCCTGAATTGCTCCTCCTTATTGCGATAAATGGAGCAGGCATGATCGCCGATATTGATTTTATCCGAAGATTTTGCGCTGTGACCGTTCATATATTGCGGATTTCTCTTTCGTCATCATCATAGCATAAAATTCCCGTCTTGATTGCGGTATTTTATAGAAGTTGCGGAGGCGGTGAGATTCGAACTCACGATACCCTTTCGGGCATGCCACCTTTCCAAGGTGGTGCACTAGACCGCTATGCGACGCCTCCAACTGTCATCTACAATAACTTATACCAAAATTCCTATACTTTCAACCCGCGAAGGGCGGAAATTCTTTCATTGACCGGCGGATGGGTCAGAAAAAGATTATGAAACAGGGGCTTTTTCGGTTTATTGTCGAACGGATCATCGAACCAGAGATGAGCGGTCGTATTGCTCGCAGACCTCATCGGCCGAGGATCGGCGGAAATTTTTTCCAGCGCAGATGCGAGCGCGTCCGGATATCTTGTCAATAATGCGCCGGAGGCGTCCGCAAGGAATTCCCTTTTCCTTGAAATGGCGAGTCTCATCAGCGTGCCTGCAATCGGCGCGAGCAGCGCGAGAGCGATTCCGATGATGATCAGCGCCGGATGCATATCTCTGCGGTCATTGCGCCCCCCTCTCCACCAAAACGAGCGCATGAAAAAATCGGAAGCGATTGAAATGAATCCGACCAGAATGACGGCTGCGGTGGAAATGAGCATGTCCCGGTTCCCGATATGGGAAAGTTCATGCGCGATGACCCCTTCCAGCTCGGACCGGTCGAGTCGGCCGAGAAGTCCGGTGGTCACGGCCACGACCGCATGTTCGGGATTCCGGCCGGTCGCAAAGGCGTTAGGAACATCTTCCTTTATTATGTAAATTTTCGGAACCGGAAGGCCGGCGGTTATCGCCAGATTTTCAACTATATTATAAAGTTCTTTCGCATTTTCCTTGCTTACCGGTTCGGCATGCGACATCTGAAGGACTATTTTGTCGGAAAACCAGTAGCTGGTGACGCTCATTCCCATGCTGAAAATGACGGCGATGTATAAGATCGACGGATCGCCGTAGACCTGGGAGAAAGTCCAACCAATCGCCATGACAATGCCGAAAAATAGCATGAAAAGCAGCCAAGTCTTGCGGATATTAGAATCCTTATGGGTGTATAAGTTCATAGTCTTTAAAGTCAAAAGTCGAAAGTCCTTAAAGTCTTAAAAAGAAACTTTGACTGGAGCTTTTTCAGATGTTTCGGCTTCGAAAAACTTCTCCTCGCTGAATCCGAACGGCTTTGCGATCAGATTTGTCGGGAAGCTTTGGATTGCGGTATTGAGCGACATCACCATCGTGTTGTAAAAACGGCGGGAGGCCTGGATTTTGTTTTCCGTGTCCGCAAGCTCTCTCTGCAGATCCAGGAAATTAGCATTAGCTTTGAGATCAGGATAATTTTCCGAAACCGCGAAAAGAGTCTTCAGAGTATTTGAAAGCTGAGTTTCTGCTTTGTCCCTTTTAATCGGATCGCCGCCCATATTCATGACCGAAGTCCTTGCCTTCGTGACGTTTTCCAGAACGGATTTTTCATGTGACATATATCCCTTCACGGTTTCAATGAGGTTCGGAATCAGATCGAACCGGCGTTTAAGCTGGACATCGATGTCTGACAGCGCTTCCTTCGCGCGATTCCGGTAGCGGACCAGGGAATTGAATGTTGCGACCAGCCACAAAACCATTAATGCTAAGGCGCCCAGTAAAATATAATTTAAGTTGTTCATAGTATTTATTATAGCAGAAGATCATAAGTTTAAAACCCCGACCATGATTTGTAATCCTCACTTCGGAGGATTCGTCCCAAGTACAGACCAGTCAAGCTGTGTCTGAATACTTGGGCGAAAAAAATCCCCTTGCGGGGATCAATTTTTGGGAGGAAGGACGCGCCTCGGTCGGAGGAGGAGCTTCCTCGACCTTTCTCTTTCCAGTTTTTCCTTATTGAGGAATCTATTCCAAGCATTCAGATCTTCATTTAATCGGACTCTGATGACGACTTTTGTCGCGCCCAGCCAGTCGAAAAGCATGTCTGATTTTGCGTCGATGACATCAAGGGTCGTGACCATCCCGGACGCATCCGGATCGGTCAGGGCGGTTTCCACGGCATCGAGATTCACCATGACTTTCATGAGTTCGCTGCTGATATTAACGTCATGAAAATGCAGATTGCGTTCCGTATCGCCTACCATCAGGACATTCCCGAACGGAAGATTCAGATAAGTTGCAGTCGATACGAATTCCGCTTTGGCGGACGAAGATGCGAACAGCATTCCGATCAGAAACATATTCCGGATCATTTTTCCTCCATATTCAGAACTGGAAAATATCATATACCATTTTTGCCTGATGTCAAATAAAAATCCCCCGTATTACACGAGGGATGAAGATCTGTTCTTTCGACGGTAGGTCTGATACCACCAGAATAATTCGGGATGCTGATCGCCGCCGGGGTTACCGGCAAGCTGCTCGACAATCTCCCACTCTTCTTCATTTATTTCCGGGAAAAACGCATCCCCTGGGAAATCTCTTCCGATGAGAGTGATATGAAGCATATCAGCGCGGATAAGAGCCTGGCGGTAAATTTCCTCCCCGCCGATCACGAAAACGGTTTCGCTTTCCTTCAGATTCAATATCGCATCAAGAGAATTCGAAAGAACGATCTGCGAATCATCTTTTATACTTTTGAGATTTCTGGTTATCACGACATTCGTTCTTCCCGGAAGCGGTCGGCCGATTGATTCATAAGTCTTCCGACCCATTATTATCCAGTGGCCCATCGTCAGTTGCTTGAATCTTTCCAGATCTTGAGGAATTTTCCAGGGAATTTTACCTTTATTCCCGATCGTACGATTTTTAGCCATCGCGACGATTATATGCATCATACTGCGATCGGCGCCTTGATACCCGGATGAGGATCGTATCCGAGGAGTTCGAAATCTTCCAACCTGTAATCGAAAATTGAATCCACTTTTCTCTTTATGATCATCATCGGCAGCGGTCGCGGTTCGCGCGAGAGCTGAAGATTGACCTGATCGAGATGATTCAGGTAGATATGCGCATCACCGAGAGTGTGTATGAATTCTCCCGGCTGCAATCCGACCACATCCGCGATCATCATGGTCAAAAGCGCATAAGACGCGATATTGAACGGAATGCCGAGAAACATATCGCAGCTCCGCTGATAGAGCTGACAGGAAAGCTTTCCATTGGCCACATAGAATTGGAACAGGCAGTGGCATGGGGGCAGCTTCATCTTATCGATATCCGCGACATTCCAGGCGCTGACTATCAACCGCCTATCGTTAGGTTTGGACTTGATGCGCTCGATCAGATTCGTGATCTGATCGATGGTTTTTCCATCAGGAGCCGGCCAGGAACGCCACTGATGTCCGTAGACCGGACCCAGATTACCCTCCTTATCAGCCCATGCATCCCAGATGGTGACGCCATGGTCATGCAGAAATTTTATGTTCGTATCCCCGCGTAGGAACCAGAGCAGTTCAACGATAATGCTTTTCAAATGAAGCTTCTTCGTAGTGACAACAGGAAAACCTTTTGAAAGATCGAAACGCATCTGCCGTCCAAAAACACTGACAGTTCCGACTCCGGTCCGATCCTGCTTACGTACGCCTTCTTCGCGGATTTCGCGAAGTGCATCGAGATATTGCTTCATGATATTCTCCTTTAACGAACTGGAAATATCTTAAATAAAAAGACTCTCTTTTTCAAGAGAGCCGATGTCAAATTCAGGAAGAAATTATTTTCAGATTGGAATTCATCGAGAATAATCCGCCCGGGTTCTGATGGAATTGGATCATGCGACGGATCAGATGCTCAAGATTGAAAGGCAGTTGTTCCAAGGAGACTCCCCGATCGCGGCAGATGCTTTTCTGGGCTCCTGCGGTTTCCGGACGATACTCCTCGAGATAATAGACATGCTTTATTCCGAGTTCCACTAGTATTTTGAAGCAAACATCGCAAGGCCGAATAGTCACAAAAGCATATCCGCCCCGCAGATCACGCTTGCCGGCGAAAACGCTGGCGTTCCGCTCCGCGTGAATCGCGCGCTTGCAATGATTGTCAACCATCAGGCAGCCGATCTCATCGCATTGCGGAGCTCCGGCAGGAGCGCCGTTGCATCCGGTCGATGCGACTATCTTATGACTGTCGAAAAGCGCCGCTCCGACATAACGCCGGGGACACGACCCTCGCGAAGACGCTGCGAAAGCGATTGATGCTCCATATTCGAGAAATGCCAGCCGTTTCTGAAGCTCCTTTTCCACAGTTCCCCCTTTAATGACCTGAAATTAAATTAAAATAAAATTCTGATTCCGTCAATAAAAAATCCGGGTTATCAACCCGGAAAATATCATTCGGCCTTCTTGATTTTGTAGAAATTATTCTTGGTCAGGATTTTCAGTTCCGTTCCTTTCGGGAACTCGATGCTGTATTCTCCTGGCAGGACAACGCTTTGTCCGTCCGCGAAATGGATTATTGTCCTATGGACCATCCTGTATCCGACCGGAGCCTTTTTGACCCGCGTATCCGTGTATTCCACGCGATCATAAGTTCCCCGTTTTATTTCCTCCCACGGACCGACTGCCGGCAAAATAAGAACTACTGACATCAAGAGCATTCCCAAAAAACTAAGCGTGTAAATTTTGAGCAAAGATTTCAAAGTCGTCGTCATCAGGTTCGTTTTCTCCTTCGTATCGCGACCTATTCCACCTAAATAAACTAATGTCATGAACAGTGATGGCAGTAAAATATAGATAGAAAGGGCGGACAGACTCCAATCGATCGCATCCCAGCTTATGATCATCGATACCCCGATTCTTAAGTGCTGAAATTAATACTATAATAAAAAATCCGCCCGGTAAAGAGCGGATTTTTCTGACCTACATCATTCCCGGCATTCCGCCTCCCATCGGAGGGTTGGCGGACGGAGGTTCCGGTTTGTCTGTGACAGCCGAACCGATTGTCAGATAAGTCGCGGCGACGGACACGGCGTTCATGAAAGCGGTCTTGGTCACCTTGAGAGGGTCCACGATTCCGAATTTCTTCAGATCGACGGTTTCATTCGTCATGGCATTGAAGCCGAGCCAGTTGTCATTTGTCTTGGATTTTTCTGAAGAAAGTTTCTTTGCGACGGCATCCGCATTCTGTCCGCTGTTTTCCGCGATGGCGCGGACCGGAGCTTCCAAGGCCTTGAGCAGGATCGCATGCGCGGCCTTTTCCACATCGCTGGATTTCTTTGAATCCTTTTCGGAAAGATAGACATTGAATAGGGCCATCCCTCCGCCGGGAACGATTCCTTCCTCCATGGCCGCACGGGTTGCGAATACGGCATCCTCAACGCGCTGTTTCAATTCCTTCTGCGCAGATTCGGTCGGCGCTCCGACTTTGATGACGGCCACTCCGCCGGAAAGTTTGCCAACGCGTTCCTGAAGTTTTTCCTTGTCAAAATCAGACTCGGTCTTCTGGAGCTGCTGTTTCAACTGATTGACGCGTTCGGAAATGGCTTTCTTGTCGCCTTTCCCGCCGACGATCGTCGTGTTGTCCTTGGTGGAAACCACGCGATTAGCCTGCCCAAGCTGGTGGATATCGACGGAATCGAATTTCTTTCCGACTTCCTCCGAGATGAAATCCGCTCCGGTCACTATGCAGATATCCTGAAGCATTTCCTTCCGGCGGTCGCCGAAGCCCGGAGCTTTTACCGCAAGCACCGTGAAAATTCCGCGCAATTTATTCAAAACAAGGGTCGTAAGAGCTTCGCCCTCCACTTCTTCCGCCACTATCACGAGCTCTTTCTTCCCGCTCTGGACCACTTTTTCAAGAATCGGAAGAATTTCCTGGATCGAGGAAATTTTCCGGTCAGTGACCAGGATAAGGGGATTTTCAAGGGCAGCTTCCATTTTTTCCGGATTCGTCACCATGTATTGCGAGACATATCCTCGATCGAATTGCATGCCCTCCACCATTTCATAGGAATTGGCCAGGGTGTTGGAATCTTCAACTGTGACGACGCCGTCCCGTCCGACTTTGGACATCACTTCGGCTATAAGCTTGCCGATTTCCGGATGCTTGGAGGAAAGAGTCGCCACCTCCTCGATTTTTTTCGAATCATTTATCATCTCCCGCTGGGACTCAAGCGCTTTCAGGACTTGTTCGCTGGATTTTTTCAGTTCTTCCGCAAGCTGGATGACATTGAATCCTTTCGCCTGGATGGCCTTTTCACCCTCCTCGATCATCGTATGGGCAAGGACGATGGAAGTGGTGGTTCCGTCTCCGACATTGTCATTGGTCTTGTCCGCCGCCTGTTTGATGAGTTCTGCGCCGAGATTTTCGAATTTATCGGAAAGGGAGATTTCTTTGGCGACAGTCACGCCGTCCAAAGTCACCTGAGGGGCTCCGTATCCTTTTTCAATCACAACCGCCCGTCCGCGAGGGCCGAGGGTCATCTTGACCGCTTCCGCCAGGACATCGATTCCTTTTTTAAGCGATGCGCGGGCGTCTTCGTTGAATTTTACGATTTTTGACATGATATTTAAAAAATTAATGCTAATCCACGAACTTATGCGAACAATCAGAATGCATTTAATTCGCGGTGTTCGTATTGATTTATCCTGTCGTATTATTGGATAATCGCCAGGATATCGCTTTCTTCCCCGACCAGATATTTTTTTTCTTCAATCTCGATTTCGTCAGGCCCGTATTTTTTAAAAAGCACAAGATCCCCGACTTTAACGGACATTGGAGCGCGTTGGCCGTTTTCCAGAAGCTTACCCGGACCGGCCGCCACTACCCTCCCCTTTATCGGTTTTTCCTTTTCCGCAGTTTCCGGGAGGACGATTCCGGACTTGGTTGTCTTCACTTCTTCGACCGCCTCAAGAAAAATATGACTGTTTAATGGTTGGAGATTCATATGGATAATTCTACTTTTTTATGATCTTTTGCGCAAATGATTTCTTATAATTTTATTTTATTGGCAATCTTGCGTCAAGAGTGCCAATTATAACCTAAAAGTCCGCAAGATGGCAACAAAAAATCCCGCAAAATGCGGGATTAAACAGGAAAGAAGAGATGATCGATATCCGCTCCACGGCGGAGCGAGGGCGCGTTGCTGGCTTTGAATGTCTTAAGCACTTTGAATTCCGAACCCAATCCGCAGTTATAATAGCCGGGATGCTGGACGTAGGCCGGAATGTCCATCAGCGTTTCGCTATGCAGGCCGATTGCGGCGACTTTGGGCTGAGCCTTCATTTTATGGAACCAATATCCGATGACCGAATCAAGTACGGTATTCATGGCTACGCACTTGTTTCTGGCCGGGCCGAATAGGACATAGCGGCCGGAAAGATGTTTGAGAACGCTGTCGATTCTGAGAGAATAACAGCAGTCATTTATGACGGCCAGTCTGCCAGAGAAATTCCTGAACATTTCCCGCAGATCTTCGTAATAAAGATAATTTTTATCCCCGAAAAACCACCCGCCTCTTTTCGGATCCGAGACCCCGTGTCCGTTGGAGTAAAGCAGGACGTCATCCTTATCGTGAATGGAGAAAAGATATTCAAGCACATCTTTGGTGTGTTCGGCGCTGGTAAATGAGGAAGCTCTGATGAAAGTTATCTGCTTCTTTCTGAGTTTGAGGTGTTTCCGCAGATATTTGATCAGGATTTTGGCGCGATCCATTGAATTATTCCTGATGCAGTTGCAGTCGACGACGATACTGTCAGTCGATGAGGTGAACAGGATCTTATCGATTAGCTTCGCTATCGGATCGGTTGTCGGCCTTGTCAGGACCTTTTTCTCGGTCATGTCGTAAATGAGCATTATGACATGCATGCCTTTTCCTATTTTGAAGTCCTGAATTAAAATTAATCCACCCGGGGTCGGAAGTCAAAAAAAAGACCGCCTCTCAGCGGTCCGCACTTTTCAGGATATTCAGGATGTCGCGTTCGACAAGCAGATAATTTTTTCTCCGGTTCCGGTTGAATCCGTGAGTCATCACGAAAATTATGTACTTTATTTCCGGATGCTTTCTCTCGTGCTCCTGGAGCCTTTCTTTATTTTTCTTCGAGTAAGTCTTGCACTGAAGCGGGATGGCCAGGCCGTTGTTCATGATTATCAGGAAATCTATTCCGGACGCATCCATGTCGTCATTGTGCCTGCTCCGCTTGAAGGACGCTATCCTCTTCCTTTTCACAAGCTCATGAAGAACTGACTCCACTATGTTTTCGGCGAGATTGTAGTATCCGTCGTTCTTCAATCAGCGCCCGCCGGATCCGAAGTTCTGTTATCAGATTAAACCTATTTTGAAATTCCTTCAACATAATCCTCCATCCGCTTGGTGTTGGGATGGAATTCCAGTTCCGCGTCATTGATGATTATCCGAGGTGAATATTTATCCTGGACATTCTCCCATTTTTCGATTTTGGAAATCTGGATTTTTTTCAATTCTTTTTCCAGCCAGTCTCCGAAAGTCCCGGACAGCATATCCTCGGACAATCTGCCGATTATATTTTTCTCCGTGATCCTGTGCCGGGAATCTTTTTCATAAAGCCTGGACTCTTTCATCCAGGATCGGTTGGATCGATAAAATCTCTGGATATGCACCGGATCGCCGTAAACCGGAACCAGCTTCATATATAGATTCTGCCAATAGGCGTTATGCGGAGGCTTGAGCATATATCCGTCCGGTGTGGCGAAATGATTGAAGCATAGCTTATCTGTCGATTTTCCAGGATGCTTCGCCCAGGCGTTCAGCACATTGAAAACAATGAAGCAGATCATTCTGACCGTGAAAATCCTTCCGCGTTTTGCGCCGACGATCACATCGAAATCCGATTCCGGCCGCATATTGCCTGTCGCAAGCGATCCGGCCGCCAGCGCGAAATCGACGAAGGGCAGGAATTGGAAAGGCCAGATGAGGCTTTCGAACTTTCTCCACTTAATATTGGATAAATCTCTTGACATTATTAGAAATTTAATACATTATGCAAGCAACCTGCTAAGCTACGCTGATAATAACTTAGCGGCGGCTAATAGATTCTTTGCTTGTGCCCATTGCGTGATCAGCCATGCAATGGGCCGTTTTTATAAACTATTCAATTTCAACAGTTTCCGGTTTTTCCAGAAGTTCCGGCTCGATACCGATTGTCGAATCGGTGATTTTCAGGACATCCTTGTCGATTTTCCCGAGTTCCTTATAAGCGCTATTATACATGTTCACGGAAGTACCGAGATGCGTGCCGAGTTTTTTCATATATTCTTCATAACTTGAAAGGTGCTTGCCGAGCATTTCCACCCGTTTCCGGATTTCCTTCGCCGATTCTTCAATCTGCAAAGCCTTCAGTCCCTGCAGAACCGTCTGCAGGTATGCCAGAAAGGACGTCGGGGAAACTATGATTACGTGCTTATCCTTGAAGGCGTATTGGATCAGATCCTGAGTGTTTGTTTTCACGACCCCGATCTTATTTATAAGAAGGTCATAATATATCCCCTCTGCCGGAATGAACATGAAGGCGAAATCCATCGTCCCCTCCTCGGGCTTCACGTATTTGGCGGTTTCATCAATCCGGTTTTTGAGGTCCTGTTTGAAGGACTTTTCCGATTCCGCCCGGCTTTCGTCATCGCGCGCATCAAGTATGCGGTTATAATTTTCCAGGCTGAATTTTGAATCAATCGGGATTATTTTGTCCTGCACGAAAATCGCGGCATCCACGATAGTTCCGTCTTTGAAAGGATACTGCATCTGGTATCTCCCCGGAGGCAGGACGTTTTTCAGAAGCGTTTCCAGATAATATTCCCCCAAAATTCCCCTCTGTTTAGGATTTTTCAGGATATTCTGCAGATTTTCCAGCTGGTCGGCGAAACTTACGACCTGCTTGTTGGTCTCATCGAGTTTCGTGAGTTTTTCCGTGACATCGCGGATGATTTTCGCGCTTTCGCTGTACTGCATCTGCATTGATCGGGTGGATTCCCCGAGTTTCGCATCCAAGGTCCTGCGCAGATCCTGCAGCTGGTTCTGCATCATCATCAAAGCCTGATCGTCGCGATTTTCTTCGGGTTTCTGGCTTTTGATCGCAAAGTAAATCAGCAGAAATCCGACGATGATCGCGAGCAGAATGATCGAAGTGGAGAGGTCCATATACAGATATTATAGCGGAAAGAAAATAAAAAATCCCGCTACGGGCGGGATCAGGATTGGATTCCGAAGAATGCGAATATCGCTTTGGCGCAATGCACTGAAAGATTCACAAGCAGGTCGTGCAATCCGGTCAGATGAAGGATCGGCAGGGTCAGCGTGGCGAAAATGACGACACCGAGGATGAGTCCGAGAATCTCGGACTTTCTGGGCTTCTTGCCATCAGTCATTTCAGCCTCCTCTCGCCGGTTTCGGATTTTTCAGGAAGAAAAGCCTTTGCAGTTCGGGATTTCCGACAACGACCGGGCGGCTGTCATTATTACCGACGGAGATGCTCGGATCGAAGAACTTTCCCTTTTCCCACCCGTAGATGAGCGCGGGGAAAAAATCGCAGACGATTCCGGAGCGGGTCGCCGGCAATGGCGATATGAAGAGATGCTCGCCGGAATGATATTTCATGGCATAAGATCCCATTCCGCCATAACAGGCGCTGTTCAGAAAGATGAGATTGCCATGATGCTGGACAAATATCATTCCAAGGTCCCGATAGCTGAGAGACTCCCTGTTCCTTTGCCCGCTCAAGGCCCATCCGTTCCGCTGGCCATGTCCAATATAAACCACGCAGAGATCGGCAATCCTATCCTCAAGGATTATCTGAGTCAGGGATTCTTTGACCGAATCAGCCGTGTTGAATTCAAGGGTGTCGAAACTGGGTGAATCAAAAAAGATATGATAGATATCCTCAGGGCGAATATCCAGATGGCCGGTAAATTTTGGATAGACGGAGTGATATTCCAGCATGAATCTGATTCCGTCTCCGCGACTTTTCTGTTTTTCCTTCGGGCTCGCGCTGGCGATGACAAAAACCAGTTTCATCAGCAACTCCGAATTTTCAAGGTTACAGATAATTTACACTGACGGGAATTAAAAATCCAGCTCCGGCGTAATTTTAAATTTTTTCTTTGTATTTGATGCGGGTCTGTTATAAAATATATTCAATACGCTTATGTCGCTTTTCGATTATTCAAACGTCGAGGAATTCAAAGAACAGGCCGGATATGTGATCGGCGGTAAATGGTATCCGCGCGTCACCAAAGTCCTCGAGATAAAATCCAAACCCGCTCTTTATTGGTTTTACGGCGAAGCTCCGAGCTATAAAGCGGCGAAAACCATCACGGAAAATTCCGCCAAAGAAGGCACTGCTGTCCATGAAGTCGTGGAAAAACTGATGGTCGGCGAAACTCCGGAAATCCCGGAAGGCATCGCTCCGGCGATCCGCGGCTTCCGGGAATTCTTCCGGGAAAATAAGATAGATATCCGTCCGGAGCATGTCGAGCGGCGCATATTCCATCCTCATCATCGCTATGCGGGCACTATCGACACCCTGGCGACCATCGACGGAAAATTCGGCGTTCTGGACATAAAAACTTCACAGGCCATCTATCGCGATTACAATCTTCAGACCTCGGCCTATATGGATGCGCTGCTGCCGGAATTTCCGAATCTGGAAACCCGCTGGATTCTCCGCATAGACCAGGTCCATACTTGCCTGAAATGCGGATCGACCATGCGTCCGAAAGGCGGAAGGAATAAAGTCCGCCGAGGCAAAAGATTGCCATGCTATAAGGATCATCAGTGGTCGGAACTGACCGGCATCACCGAAATCCAGGAATTTCCAGATTGGAAAAATGATTTTCAGGCATTTCTGGGAGCGAAGAAGCTGTGGGAATGGGAAAACGAAAAGTGGCTGAAGCTGGCGGGATATTACGAGTAGTCAAAAGTCTATAAAGTCATTTCATTTGTCGTTGATAAGATATTTAAGCGATGAAATTTTTATAGTTCCAGGGATGAAATCGGAATTTTGAGTAAGCCAAAAAGTTTTCATATTTGCGCGGACTCCGGCAATTGCACCTGCTCGCCCATCGTCTATTGCTATGCAATTTTCCGGTCGGACATTCAAACGCTTTGCCGCCAATAAAAAGACGTCCGGTTCCGGTTTGCCATGCGCCACCTCGTCGGCGGACGTTAGAACATAAAATAAATCCTGTAAGTCAGTCTTTTTCAGACACGTTCTAATCCATTCAATCGGTGAGGCTGATGCGATTGCGAGCGGTATATTTTGACTGCGTAATTCCCGCACTAATTCCCCTGCAAAAGATAGTAATTCAATTGGTTTCCGATCTGCCATTGAATACATGATCTCCCATTTATTTCTCAGCAGCTTATGCGGATCATGGCTCGGCGCAAGCTCATTAAAAACTTCAAGCGTATGAACGCCTGCGAATCTCTCTGAAATCGCCTCTGGCGTCAGAAATATATTTAATTTCTTCAAAACCTCGACCTCAGCCGCGGCATGAAATTCGCTTTGTGTTCTGACTAAGGTGCCGTCCAAATCAAAGATGTAAGCATCAGGCTTCTTCATATATCATAGAACTCAACCAAAGCAGTATTAGCTACAACTTAACTACCTTCTGTATCAATATCGGCGCGGGGTTTTCTTCGCGGGCGTAAAGATAGCCAAGAGCGAAACTTAAAGTGCAAAGCATAAAAATAAGCAGGATCAAGCCGGTTTTCGGATTTTTCATCCACTCTTTGACGGTTGACATAATTTTACGAATACTATAAACTAATCACTATTAAGTATCAAATAAACTATGGCACATACAAAATCCACCGGCGCAGCGCATAACGCGCGTGAGTCGGAATCAAAACGACTGGGAGTCAAGAAAGCGGACGGAGAAATGGCCTCCGTCGGTCAGATAATCATCCGCCAGCGCGGAAGCAAATATTCTCTCGGTGAGAATGTGAAGCAGGGCGCAGATGACACCATCTACGCGATGAAGAATGGCAAGGTAAAATTCACCAGATCCAAAAAGACCCGCTTTGACGGATCCCGCAGACTGACGACAGTAGTCAGCGTACTCTAAAAGAAAAACCGCCTATCGGGCGGTTTTTTCATTTATCTCCTGAAGCAGGACCTCCTTGGCTTTTTCCAGCTGGCTGTCGAATTTATTCTTGATATCCTCATCTGTTATCTTCACTTCATAATCGGGCTTCAGACCTTCCTCGCTTATGATATTTCCGTCAGGAAGAACCCAGTTCGCGATCGTCAATTTTATCTTTGAATTATCATTCAGACTGCGGAGCTCCTGGACAGTCCCCTTGCCGAAGGTATCGGTTCCGATAAGCTTTGTTCCGCGGATGGCCCGGAGGGCGCCGGCAAGAATTTCCGAAGCTGAAGCCGAACCTTTATTTACAAGAATTACCACCGGGGCGTCTTTAAGCGCCTGATTTCCATCAGCGCGGAACACATCGCCTGTTCCGTTCCGGAATTTCTCGCTGACTACGATCTCGCCCTTATTCACGAACCAGCCGGCCAGATTGATGGCGACTTCCAGAAATCCTCCCGGATTATTCCGTAGATCCAGAATGACCCCCTCCGCTCCGTTCAAGGACGCGGAAAGGATTTCCTTATAAAATCCGAGCGGGGCATTCTGATTGAAAGCGAAGAGCGAGATATGGGCCATTTTTTTTCCGCCATAATCGATGAATTCGGTTTCCAGAGTCGGAATCACGATATTGGCGCGGACAATCTTGAAGTCCTCGGTCTTATCCCAGCCTTCGCGGAAAACCGTCAAGACGACGGACGTGCCTATTTCTCCGCGGATTTTCTTGACCGCCTCATTGACGTCCAGACTGTCCGTCGGCTTGCCATCGATTCCGAATATCTTGTCACCAGCCTTAAGCCCAACCGCTTCCGCCGGATTTCCCTTTAAAGGCGCGATGACGACCAATTGCTTGTCTTTCACTCCGATTTCCGCTCCGATACCGCCGAAATTACCGTTCACATCCTCTTCGAATTTTTTGGAATCTTCGGGCGGAAGGAAAATCGTATGCGGATCTCCCAGCGAACTGACCAGTCCTCTGATGGCTCCGTAAACCATTTCCTGATTTTTTGGTTCCGCGCCTTTGAGGTGCTCGTTCCGGAGGACATCCCAGGCTTCCCAGAATGTGCCGAAGTTCACAGCCGCTTCCGTGTCGGATGCGGTATTCTCCATGTTTTCCACACGGACCACTTTCGGATTCGCGCGGCCGAGTTCATAACCCGCGAAAAAAATACCGATCGTAATGCCGGATGCGGCGACGAAAATCATCGTGAATTTCGGAATCTGTCGGGAATATTTTTCTCTGATGCGATGCAGGACTTCTGTCATTTCTTTATTCTAACTGAAAATCCGTTTTCTGCAAAAATCCGTATTCCGCCCCGTCACGGGACAGATGAGATTCCACAAGGTCGAGGGTCGGGACTTCAAAAGACCGGTCGAATTTCACATCCAGTTCCGGAAGGTTTTCCGCTGACATGAACCGCGCCAGAGTAATATGGATGTTGAATTGGCGGTGCTCCCGTCCGAAAACCACGCCTTCATCCACGAGATTGTTTTCCAATTCATCTTTCAGGCTCTGAAGAGCCTTGGATGATTTCACCGATCCGTTCAGCCAGATCATCCTGGGACCGCCTTTTTTCGGTCCATAACCGATATCGGAAAATTCTATGACCGGAGCCTTGAATCTGTCCGCAGTCTTCCGCATGGCGGAGAGGACTCTTCCGACAGCTTCATCTTCCTGCTGTCCGAGGAAAGTCAGGGTCACATGCCATTGGTTCCGGCTCATGAATCGGACATCGTCCGTGAATCCGTAGCGGATCTTCTCAATTTCCTTCTCCAGGGAATCTTTTATATCGTCCGGGAGATCGAGAGATATGAACAGGCGTCTTTTCATACCGATTACTATAGCATACAATGATAACTAAGATGGATCTGATGAAAGACATAAACCTGGAATATATGAAGACTCTCTCCGAAAGAGTCAAAAAATCCCGCGTACATAAGCCTTATCAGTCCACCGGACTCCTTCTCGCGGAAATACTGGAAGATCAGGACCATAAAGCCTTATATATGAAGATGTCCAGGATTTATGACGGAAACGAGCTGATCCGCATCGCCAAAGACCTGGCGGAAAGGAAGAATGTCGAGAATAAAGGTGCATACTTCATGACGCTCATCAAAAAATTAAAGGAAAAAGAGATCAAATAGACACCGCTAACTAATCACTGGTGACTATCTGCTAACGACTACCAAAAAATGACCCAACATGGCATCTGGACGATAAACGACAAAAACGAAACCAAACTTCTGCGTAAAAAGATGGCGAATTTTGATTTCTCGAAATTTTCCAAAAAAGAAGTCCGGGAGCTCGTGAAAAGAATGCGCGAGGACATGAAAAAAGCCAACGGCATCGGCCTCAGCGCCAACCAGATCGGATTGGACATGCATGTATTCGTAGCGCAGGCCGAAGGAAAATTCTATTCCGTATTCAATTCCAAGATAACCAAATCTTCGGATGAGGCCGTTAATATGGAGGAGGGATGCCTCAGCGTACCTGAGGTTTTCGGAGAAGTCCGCCGACCGGCCAGGGTAATCGTGGAAGGTCAGGATAAGAACGGGAAGAAGATAAAGATAAAAGCCTGGGGTCTCCTCGCCCGAATTTTCCAGCACGAACTCGATCACCTGAATGGAAAACTCTTCATCGACAAGGCGACGGATCTTCATAAGTATGAGCCGGCAGAACCGAAAACCAACCATTAACGACTATTCCCCATCTCCATGCGCTACGTATTTTTCGGCGGACAGGACTCGCTTTTCGCCACGATCATTTTGAATGAACTTACGAACGCCGGAATGACGCCAGTCGCCGTCATCCGCGACGCGCGAAAACCGCTTGACCCGGAATATCTGAAATCTCTGAAAGCGGATTTTTTTCTTGTGGCCGCATTCGGGAAAATCCTTAAAAAGGATATCCTGGAAATTCCGCCCAAGGGAACCGTCGGAATCCATCCTTCGCTTCTTCCGAAGTACCGCGGGGCTTCCCCTATCCAATCGGTGATTCTGGCCGGCGAAAAAGAGACCGGAACCGCCATATTCATGATTGATGAAAAAGTGGATCACGGCGCGGTCCTCGGTACGGAAAAAATCGCAATAGATCCGGAGGATACATATTGGACTTTGACGGAGAAACTCGCCTATCTCAGCGCCGATCTTTTCAAGAAAGTCGTCCCGCTTTGGGATGCCGGCGAAATAGCGCCCCAAACACAGGACGAATCCCTTGTCACGATGACGAAGAAATTCACAACCGAAGATGCGGCAGTGGACCTGAAAAAAGATAATCCGAAGAATATCTGGCTTAAAATAAAAGCCCTGAATCCTGAGCCGGGAACTTATTCCATCCTGGAATCACCGTCCGGAAAGACCGTCCGAGTCAAACTTCTGGAGGCGAATTATGCTGACGGAGAATTGAAGCTGAAAAAAGTCCAGCCGGAAGGAAAAAAGCCGATGGATTACAGATCTTTCCTGAACGGATATAAGGATTTTCTCCGATAGAAAAACGACCCTTATAGGTCGTTTTTCATAACTGCTATTGCGCTTCGGCTGCCTTCTTGGCGTTTTCCTTCATCTGATTGATCGCCTGAACGACCGGGGAATCTACTTTCATATCCTCCCAGTGAAGAATCTGGGATTTCGGAATATTGATCTGATCAGCCGGAGCATAAAGCTCGTTTCCTAATTTCACGAGACTGACCTGCTGCTGAGGAGTCTGCGAAGAAGGAAGAAGTTCCTGCGAAACCTGGAGATAATACACATCTGAAATCTGGGCATAATCACGATTGAGCTCTTTAAGACTTCCGAAAAAGATCTGCCCGTTGGTCAGGAACACCGCCTGCGTGCTGCCTCGGTTCACCATCGGAAAAGTCAATGACGGCAAAACCGACCAGGAAACCAGCAACTGCCAGACCAGGACTGCGGTCAACAAGGTGACCAGCCAGCCATTGGCGCTCTTCGGACAACGATCGACGCAGAAATTTTTCATTCTGCTGAATCGGGACTCGCGCGGCATTTCTTCTCCGCCCATATCACCGCCCATCTGACCCATTCCGTTCCTCTGCGGATTCACATCTACGAATCTGTTCATAAGATTTATATTTTTAATTATTAATTAATTTTAATGGATAAAAATAATTATAGCACAATCAAGATTCATGCAACACCGGGTTATTCACAAAGACTTACTGATCGACAGTTTCCAACAATGGTCCCGAACTATCCGCTAAAAGCTGCTTTTCGGCGAACTCCCAATTGACCAGCTTCCAGAAAGCATTGATATAGTCAGCTCTCGCATTCCGATAATCTATATAGTAAGCGTGCTCCCAGACATCCAGCGCCAAAAGCGGCTTATCTCCGTCCTTGATCGGCGTATTCGCATCATGCATTCCTTTGATCTCCAGCCGACCATCCTTATTTTTTAGAAGCCAGGCCCAGCCGCTTCCGAAATGAGTCAGCCCGGTCTTAGTGAATTCCTCCTTGAATTTTTCCAGGGAACCGAATGAATCTTTTATCGCTGACTCTATCTGATTTGTCGGTTTCGGATCATCCTTTCCGGTATTCGGCTTCATGCAATACCAATAAAATGTATGGTTGTAAGCTTGCGCTGCGTTATTGAAAAGTCCGGCATCCGCCCGCTTGATTATCTCCTCAACCGGCATATTTTCATGATCCGTGCCGGCAATCAGCTTATTAAGATTATTCACATACGCGGCGTGATGCTTGCCATAATGATATTCCAAAGTTTCTTTGGACAGATGCGGAGCCAGAGCATCCAGCTCATACGGGAGCTTGGGAAGAATGAATTGTTTCATATAATTTGAATTATATCATAATTTATTTTAGAATATCTTCAGAGTGATTTTATATTCCGGGATCGTCCCTGGCCGGGCAGGCTAATGGCAGAGCCATGCACAAAAGGCGCGACCCTTGGGAGTTTTGAAAAAAAATATATTCCGGGATCGTCTAATGGTAGGACATGCGCCTCTGGAGCGCAGAATTGGGGTTCGAATCCCTGTCCCGGAACAAATAATAAATTACCGAGCTTGTCTCGGTTATTTATTATTTTATTTTGAGATTTTAAGAATCACTGCCCGCCCGCCTCTGGAAGGTCCCGGAACATTTAAAACAAAACACCGGCTTAAAGCCGGTATTTTGTTTGACATTTATTATGCCTCAATAGAAATTATCTCGCCCGTTGCAGCATCTACATACACCCTCAGCGCGGCCCCTCCTTGCATTCCCAAGACTCTCCAGACAGCCTTTCCTTCACGCATTTCCACGCGGGCGGAAGTGATGCTGTTCAGATATTTCGCATTAAGCGCCTCATCCATGGCCTGTTCTGCCGAGATTTTGACATCAGTCATGTTGATCGAAAGCGGAATTATCGCGATTCTATCCTTTACGATCTCCAGTCGGGATGTCAGATCTATGAAGGCATTCGGTTGGGTTTGGCCGTTTTCATCCATGCCGGCATCTCCGGAAAAATCTCCGACGCCGCCTATCAGATCAACCTTTTTCCCGAGTTTCTGGATCTGCACTCCGCGTAATGTGGAAACATGAACGACCGGAGTGAAAATATATTGGTTATTGCCTGTTAGATGAAGCGATTTCGAAAGATCAAAATCAAGAATGACGGCGGAATCCCTGCCTTCTTCAACGATGAGATTGGTGATGATTTTCATTTCTCCGGATGGAAGTTTAGCGGCTTTCGGAATATTATTCTGACTTATGACCATGCCGTCGATGAGAATGCGGATCTGATTATATGTGCCCTTTTCCAGATTCAATTCTGAAAGGAAGTTTAATCCCCCTTCTCTCTTCATCTGCAAAAGATCAAATGAAGTCTGTTTAGAAACTACCGGAACCCAGCCTTTTTTTGGAACTAACAATGAAATCTCCCTTACAATCATATTGACTGACTGCAACCCTTCCAAAGTAGCGGCCTTGTCTCTTATGGCAAAAGCGACTATGCTCGTTTCCTTTGAAACAGCCCCTGAATAGGACGGCTTGTAAACGGATTGATCTCCTGTCTTGACTGTGCCTGTCGGAGTCGTTGAGGTAGGAGCTTGCATGGATTCAGGTAGCGGACCCGGGGTATAAAATGCCATTAAGCCTACGAGCACTACCAATGACACGACTCCTACAATTAATTTATAATTGGTAAACATATGATATTTGAATAAAAATTAGGTTAATAATTATAAATTAAGTATACCAAATTCATATTTTACTTTTATCCCTTATTAAATGAAAAACCCGGCGAAAGCCGGGTTTTGAAATTTAGAGGTCGACTATCTTAGCCGACAGATTTCCGAGCAGGTAAATTATCTGCTTTCCGTTCGGACCGCTGAATTCCAGATCGCCGTCGCTCGAATCATAGGATACGGAATCCGTTTCCGTCGTGAATTCATCGATGATTCGCCCGGCCTGGTTCAGGATGGTTATTTTCGTCATATCAGGCTTCTCATCCTCGTCATCTTTCTCGTCCTCGACTTCCTTCAAATTTTTACCAGAACGGTCCTCGGGAACGACGAAGCTTCTTTGTTTATTCCCTCCGGAAAATACGCTCTTAACAACTCCTCCGGTAAGAAGAACGGCCAATGCAGTCAGGAATGGATGCGCCACTACGAATTCGATAACTTTCTCCATGCGACCTCCTATTTATGTTTCAACGGACTGAAATACTATACAATAAATTTGCAACTTAAGCAAGGTCGAGACTCTTCAAAAAAATTTGAAGTTCCTTGTCTTCAATCTTCCGCCACTGCCCCTTTTTAAGATCCCCCAGTCTGATATTCATGATTCTTGTCCGTTTCAAATCTTTTGTCACATAACCGAAAGCTGCGCACATCCGGCGAATCTGATGTTTCTTGCCCTCTGTCAGAACTATGCTGAAAACGTTGTCGTTTATCTGTCTGACTTTCGCCGGCTTGGTCATATATCCGTCGATGTCGATTCCTGTGCCAAGATGACGGAGAAAGTGCTTCTCCAGCTTCTTATCAACTTTCACCACATATTCCTTATCGTGATCGTATTTCGGGCTCAGAAGCCGATCGGTTATCCTACCGTCATTAGTAAGCAGAATCAGTCCATGAGAAGAACGGTCCAACCGGCCAACTGGGAAGACTGGAACTCCGACATTGACTACATCCAAAATCTCATCCTGATCATCCTCCGGACTGTGCGTGACGATGCCGAGCGGTTTGTTGTATGCGACATAGACCAGTTCCTTCATCCGCTCCAGAACCCGTTTGGCGACCTCAACCTTATCGGTTTCATTGACTTTGTCCCCAAGTTTGGCGACACGGCCATTTATTCTGACCAGTCCGACTTCAATAAGCCGGTCGGCCTCGCGCCGGCTGGCATATTTCTTGACCGCTAGATATTTGTTGATCCGCATCGGGAATTCCATAACGACATGATAGCCGAAAATACAGTATAATGAAAGAATGCTTATCGATGATGTAGTGATAAAAATCAAAGCCGGAGACGGCGGCCGCGGGGCCGTGGCTTTTGATAAGAACAAAATGGCCATCGGTCCAGCCGGAGGAAACGGCGGAACCGGAGGAAATGTATTCTGCGAAGGAGTTTCCGACCTCAGCGCGCTCAATCACTTCCGGAATAAAAAAGACCTGACTGCCAAGAACGGCCAGGACGGACGCAGCCAGTTCCGCGACGGTGTCACCGCCGAAGACTTGATACTTCATGTGCCTGTCGGAACTGTCATTCATAATCTGGAGACCGGATCAGAAGAAGAAATCACCAAGATAGGCCAGCGCATCCTTGTCGCCAAGGGCGGACACGGAGGAAAAGGAAATTATCTTTTCCGGAGCCCGAAGAATACAAGTCCGAAAAGATTCCAATTCGGACTTCCGGGCGAAAGCGCTTCCCTGCGCCTCGAACTTAAACTCATCGCCGACGTCGGACTGGTCGGCTATCCGAATGTCGGTAAATCCAGCCTCCTCAATGAACTGACCGCCGCCCAGAGCAAGGTCGCCAACTACGCCTTCACGACGCTTGAACCCAACCTCGGAACTTTTTATGAACTCATCCTCGCCGACCTTCCGGGGCTCATCGAGGGCGCCTCAACCGGAAAAGGCCTCGGCATCAAATTTCTTCGCCATGTGGAGCGGACGAAAATCCTATTTCATCTTCTTTCCGCAGAATCTGAAGATATCATCAAAGATTACAAATCCATCCGCAAGGAACTCAGCGCATATAACAAAGAACTTCTTAAAAAGGAGGAATATGTGTTCATCAGCAAGAGCGATGCCGTCAGTGAAAAAGACCTGAAGTCCAAAATTGCGAAATTGAAAAAACTAAACCCAAAAACGGACACGATATCCATCTATGATCTGGACAGCATCGAACGGGTCAAAAAAATCCTCAACAAGATAATCAAATCCAAGAAAGTTTAGCATTATGCAATCGGAGTTCGGTTTCAGCTGGAAAATTTCCGCCATCACAATCCTGCTCGCCTGGTACGGATTTTTCGCGTTGCAACAGATTGACTTGACGACGGCGGATCTCGGACGGCATATCAAAAACGGGGAGATCGTCTGGGAAAATCTTTTTTCAGGAGAAATCGCCCCGGACAGATCCCCTCTTACGGTAAATTTTTATTCCTTCACTAGCGGAGATTACCAGGTGATCAATCATCACTGGGGCAGCGGAATCATATTCTATCTGATAGACAGATATTCCGGACTTGAAGGCTTGTCCGTAGCCTACCTGGCCCTTTCCCTGCTGACCCTTCTGATTTTCTTCGATGTCGCCAGAAAGGAGGGCGGATACTCGCTTGCTTTTCCGCTAGGACTTCTTCTGATTCCGCTCATCGGCGAAAGGACTGAAATCCGGCCGGAAATATTCAGCAGTCTTTTTTCCGGAATTTTCCTTTGGATACTCTGGAATTATCACCGTCACCGCCTGTCGGACTATTGGCTCCTCATATTGCCGTTAGTGCAGATACTGTGGGTGAATACGCATATCTATTTCTTCCTCGGACCGGTTATTTCCGGGCTGATAATATTCGAAGCATTGGTTTTCTGCCGCAGGGAAAATCATAAGCTGAAATGGCTGATGATAAATTTTCTCGCCGTGTCGGCCGCTACACTGGTGAATCCTTTCGGTTACAAAGCGCTGACTTATGCCGCGACCATATTCAATAATTACGGCTACCGACTGGTGGAAAATCAGTCGGTATATTTCCTGCTGAATTACGGGCTGCGGAATCCGAATCTCCTGCTTTATATGATTTCCGCAATTTTGCTCCTTGTCAGTTTCGGACTCGCGTTCTGGAACAGAAACCGGTCGCATAATCCGGTCTGCGCATCCTGCTCTATTTTCCTGGGGACAGTGGGCTTGGGCCTGGGCGTCATGGCATTCCTTGCAATCCGCAATTTCACCTTATTCGGGTTTTTCGCCCTGCCGGTGATATCCTACGCCATCTATAATAGCTTTCCGAAAAAATACGCCCGCGATCCCGAACTCGTATTCCTGATTGCGACCCCGATGGCGTTGCTGATTCTCGGAACGCTTTTCTATTTCCATCCGCAAACTCTTCCGGGTGTGAAAGCCCGGTTCGGAACCGGCACGCTTCCGAATAACGATCTGTCCGCGGAATTTTTCCTGAAAAATGGGATCAGCGGACCGATATTCAACAATTATGACGTCGGAAGCTACCTCATCTACAGATTGCAATCGGAAAAAGTTTTCGTCGATAACCGTCCGGAAGCCTATCCTAAGGAATTTTTCGAACAAATATATATTCCGATGCAGGAGAACCCTCAGGCCTGGAAAGATGCCGATAGGCGCTACGGATTCAATGCAATATTCTTCTCCCACCGCGACGCAACGCCTTGGGGTCAGCAATTTCTGATTGACAGGGTTCAGGATCCGGAATGGGCTCCGGTTTTCGCCGATGATTTCAATATAATATTCCTGAAACACAACGAGCGAAACGCCGAAGTCATTTCAAAATATGAAATCGACAGAAGTAATTTCGGCATAATCGGGAAATAAAAAAGCCCCCGTTTCCGAGGGCCTGCCTGAGCCGAAACTCAGGACTTTCAACTGACCGGCAGTTCCAATTGCAATTCCGGAAGACTGTCATCGAAGGCCTTGAATCCGAAATACCGCATGGCCTCGTCGTAGAAGTCCGGAAGCATCTTATCGAAAAACTCGACCTCCTCAGGCTCAATCTCCGTGATCCTCTCGCAGTTCTCAGGATTCATATGACTGCGCCGGTGGCGCTCGACCAATTGAACCTTATGCTCTTCCGGAATCGCCCGAAAGATGACGCACAGCTCCCATTCGGAATCCTTCATCGGATCATAACCTATGACCCGTACGGACTCCGGATACAATAGCTCTGAAAAGATATGCAATTTCTCCACCTCCTTTAAAAAACTGATTATATTATACATAAAAAATACCTAAAAGTCAACTCCGCTCATACCACTACTTTTTCTGGAACCGGAGTCGGCTATTCCTGCGATAGCCGGCTCCTGCGCCTCGCGCGCTGAGCCGCCATAGGCGGCACCAATCTCAGCGACGCTCCGGCAGCTTCCAGACAAAAGAGGTCTTCGCTTAAATATTTAATAAATTAATAAAGCCCCGGAATACGGGGCTATGTTTAAAATTGAAATTCCTGCTGTGTCGCCTGCTTCGGTTTTCTTTTGAAAATGACGGCGGCGGCCTTGGTCAGCATCATCTTGTATCGCTTTGGCGGGATATAATTATCAATCTGCTTTTCCTTCAGAACGACCCGCTTTTTCCTGTTGCGCATGAATACGGCGTCATGCAGAAGTTTGTCGTCTTTTATATACTGGATGCGGACCATCACTGGCCAGCCGCAATTATCCTTGATCACATCTTCGACACGCACCACACGTTTCGCCATGCCGGAATTTCCAATGAAAAAAAACTGGAATCAATATAGCGTAAATTTCCGGAATTGCCAAGAAAATCCCGTTTTCTTCTCTATTGACAAATTATATTTAATATGATATTCTATTTAAGTTGTTTGATAGATATATAGCCAGCCAAAGGCTGACAAGACGGGAATCGGGAAATGCGTGGGTACTACCTGCCCATCTCCCGCTTCCCGGCCGGTGCCCTAATCATGGGGCTTCGCCCGCGGACGCGCTGGAGACAGACCCTGGTAGTGCTCGCGCCAAAGGAGGCATGGAAATGCTGACGAAGCGCCAACCAAGGCCCCACGGAAACGCCCGATAAGGGAATGACTGGAAAGCAGATGCGGAGTTAAATGAGAAGTGGACTTCCCGCAGATATCTGCCGACAAGACGGGTATGGGTAAATCCTATCCGTTGGAAACCAGCGCCGTGGGGCCCGAATTTGCTCGAAAGAGCGAACACCGCCCCCAACGCAGCGGTGAAACGAAAAACAGCGGAAAAAAACAGCGACCAGACGTACCCTCTGACGCGCGCGCTCAGTAAGATCGTTTCGCGCGTCAGAGGCCGATTTGCCCCGTAAGCTCGTAAGGGGCACCGAACCCGCCCCAATGCAGCGGGTAGGCAAACGAGCCGCCGGAAACGGCGTAGTTAAAACGACGGAAAGCCCCGGTGGAGAAAACTTCACCGGGGCCCATTTTTTCTAAACCGCAACCGGAGGAAAAAAATGAATCAGTCGGAGCGCCGTCCCGTCATACCCTGGCCGCAGAGCTTTCATCTGATTTCGGCCGGAACCGCCCTGCAGTTCATCGGCTTCATCATCGCGGCTTCAAGCCCCGACATGATATCCGCACGCATAGCCTTCGGATCGTCCGTCATCGCGCTTACCGCGACCATCGGATCGATGTTCATATTCGTGAAAGAAATCAAGGAGAAATCATGAAAATCAGCATTGTCATGGTGACCATAGGACTCTTCCTGCTCGGAATTTCCGTAGGCACGATGGAAAGCGATCTCAACCGCTTTTCCATGCCGATCGGAATCTCACTAGGCATCATCGGATCGCTGACGCTGTTCTTCTCAGATCAACAGCACCGCAATCCGGCCTGGCTCAAGCGCCAGGTAAAGTACCTCATCTGGAGATACTGGCCCGCCGCGTCATAAGATCTCCGCTGACCGCCCCTAAAAAGGCGGTCTTTTTTCGCCCAAGTATTCAGATACAGCTTGACTAGTCTGTACTTGGGACGAATACCCCGGAGTGGGGATTACATTATTTTCCGCTCAATCAAATATTTGAACAAGCAACCGGAAAGTTGTAATCTGATTGCAGAACCCCTAACTTGAATGGAAAATGCCAAGAAAGCCCTTCCGAAAAAGCTTTTCCTGCCCTCGATGCAGGGAGCTCTCAAAAAGGATATTCGGAACTTTTTTCCATGAGGAAATGATGAGGGACGATGTCCGGTTCTCCACGATTCCGCAAATCGCCCCTTATATGGCGCTGGATTGGTGGGGCTGTGCGAATGAGAAGTGCAGGAACTGGTTCAACCGCTGGCCGAATCTCAGCTGTTGTCCGGTCTGCCATAACTGGTCTGTCGCTTTCAAAATTGACGGTGAAAACAAGCGTTGGCGCTGCCTCAAGAAAAAAGACTGTGGATGGAGTTTTTCCATAATCATAAATGCCTGACCCCGATTTAATATCGGGGATTTTTTTCACCCAACTAATAAAACACGGCTTGACCGGTTTGTACTTTGGACTAATCCCCCGGAGGGGGAATAAATTAAAAAGCAAAAACCGCCCGAAGGCGGTCTCTGCCGGCAGCCAATAAGCCGGATTCTGTATCCGACCGAAGTCGGATTGATAACAATTTATCTTGCTTCCGGATTGCTCCGGAAATCTTTGCGTCACTTCCCGGTTTTACCCTAGACACGGACTTGCACTTAATAAGGATTTAGCCGTTTCACCTCAACTTTTTCATCTCTATCGTTGAGTTAGACCGTTTAGCTTGAGATTAGGTCCCTGCGATCTTTTCAAACCGCAACGTCACTGCTCGCACCTCTGCATCGCTGCTGACGGCTGTTAGCCGCTACTTTCTTATCCCGACTTTCATCGGGAAAGTGTCCGGACTTTCCTCTCCGGCTCGCGCCGAAGCTGTTATCTAGGCTGCCACCCATACCATAGCACATTTATATTCATTTGACAATAGTAATAAATTCTGATATATTATATTCAGTTCATTTTAGGAGAAAATTATGGAGATACTGCAGTTCATAGCAGAGCTTATACTGTTAGCCGTCGTAATGATCGCCGGCGTTTGCCTGATGGTATACATAGCGATTAAAGCCCTCTCCGCTTTCTTTGAGTGGCTTGATACCCCTCCGAAAAGGGAGTGTCCCGGTTGCAGGGAATGCGACCCGGAAGCATACGACGACTGATCCACAACCCCCCCGACTTCGGTCGGGGGGTTTTCTTTTATTGACAAAAATAAATACTTATCCTATAATAAATTCAGCTCTGGGTCTGCGCGGATGATCAGGTTCGCCCCGAATTTCGCAGACTTCTAATTAAAGGCCGCCTTTAATGATCAAAAGGTGGCCTTTTTATTTAATGAAATCCAAGATCTGCCGGATTATCGTCGCCGGAAACCCTTCCCACTTCCCCGCCGAGCGTCTCAAATCCTTTCCGTAATTTAGCCACTTTGTCCGCAAGCTTTACGGTCGCAGACGGCATTTCTTTTCTCCTGATGATACCTTTTGACCAATAATCGATCACAAGCTTGCTGTCTCCGAAAATCCTCATAATCCCTTTTTTTACCGCAATTTTAAGAGCCTTTTCGCAGGCCATCAGCTCGCCGTAATTGTTCGTGAAATCCTTTCCGAGCTCGTGCTTTCCGTGAATATTCAACTTGGATTTCGGCATGACTTTATGCAGCAGATTCTCGCCGTTTAGGTCGGTCACGCTGATTTCCACCCCGTTCCCCCGGCCGGTTCCGGCATCAAAATATATTCCCGGAAGCAGCTCGGATTTTTCTTTTTTCGGTCTCCTTTCCCTGTTTTCATACTTCGCTCCGGCATTCAGCCAGCTTTCCGCTTCACCGAAAGATGCGAAACCCCGGAAGCGCGCATCCCGTCCGGAGACAATTTTTTCACAATCTTTCCAGCTGTCGCAAATGCCTTCTTTTCCCGAAGCGAGCCGGTAAGCGTAATATTTTTTTGAAGATTTCATCTGGGATTTTCAAAATATTTTTTCATCGCCTCTTTGAATTCCTTTTCCTTCCCGCCTTTCAGGCGGAATCCCGCAGCTGTCGGATGCCCGCCGTAACTGACCATCAGATCCTTGCAGCTGTCCACGGCTTTCACGAGATTGAAATCCGAACCGAGCGGAGCCCTGGAAGATCCCTGGAAAAAATCTTCCTGTTTTTTATATACGAACAGCGGAATTTTTATTATTTCCACCAGGCCTTCGGCGATCGCAGCGGTCATTCCGCTGGCTATGGACGGGACATCGGATCTCATGACCAGCACTTTTCCCTTTTCGGATCCGTGCATTTCAACGCCTTTATTTATCGCCGACTGGACGAATCCGGAAACTTTCTTATGCCTGTCGTTCAAGATCTTGGCATATTTTATGGCCCTGTTCTTTTTATCCGCTATGAAAAGCTGATACATCTCGTTTTTTTCATTGCTGATGCGCGGGAAAAACCGGCTGATGAAAACCTTCATGACTTCCTCCCGCGTGACTTTGTCTCCGTCGGCGAGATGAAGAAGCTCCTGCAGTCCCGGGCGCGTATGTTCATTTATGAGATGAATTCCCCGGTCGATATACCGGATATTGTAATCATCGATCCTGATCCGGTCGGCGATCATCGCCAAGGCGAAAAGATCAAGCTGTTTTTCAAGGTGCGTAAGTTCGATTTTCTGATCCGAATAATAGGATTCAAAAAATTTATAAGCAACCCCCGCTCCGCACCAATTTTTGTGAGCATACTCATCGCCCCTTTGCAGATGATTTATAAGAAGAGCCGGCAGTTCTCCCGGAAGCTGAGGATGGTGATCGAACAGTATGACATCAAAACCCATATCCGCCGCCATTTTGACCTGTTCAAAATCCGAGGTTCCGAAATCAACTCCGAGTATCAGCGATGTCTTCTTTTTTTTAAGTAATTTAAGATGGACCGGATTGAAGCTCCGGTTATATTTTTTCACCCTCGGAAGGATGACGGCCAGTTTTTTGGAACTGAATCCCGCTCCGAGCAGGGCTTCACGAATTATGACCGCTCCAGGAATTCCGTCCGGATCATAGTCGCCCCAGATGCCGATTTTTTCATTGCGTTTTTTCGCCAGCAAAATTCTTGCGATGGCCTTATCCGTATTCTTAAAAGTGTCCATTTATTTTAAAACTTCTATTCCCGGAAGCTTCTTACCTGCCAGAAAATCAAGCATGGCGCCGCCGCCGGTGGAGATGAAATCATTTTTTTTATCCAACTTCAATTTCTTAAGGAACATGACGGTTTCGCCGCCGCCGACTATGGCTCTTCCTGTTCTGGCGGCGCACTTGGCGATCTCTTCGGTACCTTTCCGGAATCTACGGTCGGTTATATCTCCGAGCGGACCGTTCCAGATTATGGTTTTCGCGCCGATAATAGTTTTGCAGAATTTATCTATCGTTTCCGGACCGATATCGCGGATCGCTTTTCCGTCTTTCTTGAAATCAACAGGGAAATCAATCTTGGGATCGCCCATTCGGAGCATCATATTTTCATCCAGCGCTCCGCCCACCAGGAATACCGCCGCCTTTGATTTCAAATTGTCAAAAACTCTGAGCTTGTCCTCGATTTTTGCTCCACCAAGAACAACGACCAGAGGCTTCTTTGGATTTTTCATGGCCAAAGTGAGCCGGCGGATTTCATTTTCCAATTCCAGGCCGGCATAACTTGGAAGATGGCTTGTAATCGCGACAATCGACGCATTGGCCCGATGCGAGACTGCGAATGCGTCATTGATATAGACATCGCCGAGTCCGGAAAGATGTTCGGCCAGGACACCGCTGTTCTGCGCTTCCCCGTCCAGAAAACGGAGATTTTCCAGCACAAATAAAGATCCTTTCGGAGAAGATTCAATCAGGTTTCCTATCTCCTGGAATCGGAAATGCGGTACAAAAACCGCCCGCTTTCCAAGCTTCCGCCCGAGGATCTTGGCGACCGGACGCAGGCTCAACGACTCATCAAAGCCGTTCGGCCGGCCCTTATGGCTCAGAATCACCACGGATTTGCACCTGGCAAGCAGGAATTTTACAGTCGGAAGACTCGCATCCATGCGCCAGTTATCCTCGGTATTGAAATCCAGCCTCAAAAGGCAGATTTTATCCTTCAATTCCTCTCTCTTTGTTTTGCTGAGCAGCTTCATCAATATAAGTATATCCGAAAAACCGGCTCCATGAAAATTTGAGGAATGACGGGTAAATCCTGTAAACTACCGGTATGGCTGATAAGAAAAAAATCGTGGTTCTCGGAGCGGGATTCGGCGGATTGAAGGCCGCCTGGAATCTGAGCGCCGGAATCAAAAAAATGAAACTCCGGGATTCTTATGAAATATTCCTTATAGACAGGAACGGTTACCATACCTATTATCCGACGCTTTACGAAATCGCCACGACCTCAAAAAACCTCGCCAACCAGATAGATCTCAAAGCTATCGTCACTGTTCCGCTTGAAGAAATATTTTCCGACAGCCACGTAACCGTCATCAGGAATAGGATAAAAGAGCTGGACCTGATTGAAGGAGACATCCACGCGGAAAACGGAGAAAAATACGGATTCGATTATCTCGTCCTCGCCCTCGGAACCGAAGTCAATCATTTCGACATTCCCGGTCTGGCGGAAAATTCCCTTTCCCTGAAATCCTTCATGGATGCCATCCAGATCCGCGATTCGGTCTGGAATCTGATTGAAGGCGCTCCGAAAGACAGGCAATTCAATATCATTATCGGCGGAGGCGGTTCCACCGGAGTTGAACTCGCCGGCGAACTTAAATCCTGGCTCTGCCAGCTTTCCGACGAAAAAACAACGCTATGCAATGTGAATCTCCGGATCATCCAGGCGACCCAGACTGTCCTGCCGGGATTCCATCCGAGAATCATCGACAAAGTCACCCGACGTCTGAATGAAATAGGCGTAGACATAGTCGCCGGCGAAGGGATAGTTAAAGTTGAAAAAGAAAAAATCCATCTCACCGGCGGCCGGATAGTGCCTTACGATCTCCTTATCTGGACCGGCGGAGTGAAAGCCTCATCGCTTATGGACACATTGCCTGTAAAAAAAGAAAATCGCGGTCGAACGGAAGTCAGCGAAACCATGTTCTGTCTTCCACAGACTCCGGACCTTGAGCTTTATGGAAGGATCTATGCTATCGGAGACGCGGTCTGCGTTTACGACCCTTCAACCGGCAAGCCCATCCCCCAGATAGCGGAAGCTGCCATCGAGCAGGGTAAAATCGCCGCCCATAACATACTTGAAGATATACGCTTTGCCGAACATCTGACCGACAGTCCGGCGCACCGTACATTCACTCCGAAAAGCGAATACCCTTATGTGATACCGGTCGGCGCGAAATACGCAGTCGCAAAAATCGGCCCCATAATCATCTGCGGTTTCCCGGGCTGGATACTTAAAGGATTGATAGAGCTTTATTATCTCATCCTGAACGTCCTACCTGTCCGTAAAGCGCTTGCGATGTGGCTCCACGGCCTAAAAATCTTCATCCAAAACGACAGACTCGGTTGATTTCAATATATAAAAAAGAAGAGCCCCGCAGAGCAGGGCCTTCAAAGATCTTCATGTCTTTTAGTGTTATACGACGGAGATCTAACCGTCAGCGAGGGATTATTTTGTTTTTCCCTGCTTTCGCGGAATCGCTGAAGAGCGACTGCGCTTATCTTTAATATAGCAAATACCGGGAAACCGGCAATCTTAAACGCTGTGGATAACTGAAATGAGGAAAATTGACAATGGAGCGGATAGAAAATAGAGTTAAATACAGATAATCTGGGAGAATACAGGCAATGCGAAAGCTCAGACGCTATGAAGTCGATATCCGGCTTTATATGGATAAGGAAAAGAAGACGCTTTTCAAGTTCATCCACTGGCATACTTGGGCCAGATGCCTGAATTCCGCCAAAGTAATCGCCAATCTTGAATGTAAGGTGCAGGTGAGAAAATATTCGCCTGTGAAAACCTTCACCGCCGAAGTCTATCGGGCATCAATCCGCTCCTAAGGGCGGATTTTTTTCGCCCAAGTATTGAAAACGCAGGTTTCTTGGATTAATATCCGATCAGAACTCATATCAGGCGAACTAATGGCCAAAAAGCGGACGCTGATACGCGAAGCCCGGCGGAATAAATACGCGACCGAAGCCCAGGAAAAGAAAATCGCCTCTCTCCGAAAGAAACATCCTCATATGTCCGTCATACCGCACCGGAAGAACGATGGAAACAGATTCCATGCCCTGGTCAGCCTGGCAGGGCGCGGAGGATTCTGGATTTCCCCTGCCGGACGGATGAAAGCCGCAGAACCGCCGAATCCGCAATGCTACGGAAGCGTAGCGAACTGCGTCAATCTCGGCTATTGCCCGAAGAATCCCGCTTGCAATGACTGACAAAACCGGTAGCCGACGGCTACCGGTTTTTTATTACATGAAGCGACTGATGAAGAAAAAAGCGAGGCCGAGAGCGCTGAAGACGGAAGAAATGATCCAGAACCGCATCGTCACCTTGGTTTCCGGCCAGCCGATGGCTTCAAAATGGTGATGGATAGGCGTGGAGATGAATATCTTCTTCCCGCGCAGTTTCTTACTACTCAACTGGACGATGACGGACAAAGATTCAATGACCGGAATCATCGCGAAAAACGGAAGGAAGATCGCGGGGTTGGTAAGCATGGCGATGACGCCCATAGTGATGCCGAGCGCCATTGATCCGGTATCCCCCATGAAAAATCTGGCCGGATAGATGTTGAACCAGAGAAAAGCCAGCAAAGCTCCGACAGTCACTCCGCTGAAAGTCGCGAGATCGTACCTGCCGAGCGAGAAAGCCACCACGGTCAATGCGCCGAAAGAGAAAAGCGAAACCCCTCCAAGCAGGCCGTCCAATCCGTCTGTCTCATTCGCGGAAAAAGCGCTCGCCACTATTATGAATACGAAAAACGGGACATACCACCAGCCGATGTCCACATTTCCGAAGAACGGAATGTAAAGCACGTTCCAGTCCAGCCGATAATAGAACCATAGCCCTCCGATCACCGCCAGAAGAAGATAGACTATAATTTTCTGGGAAACCTTCAATCCTCCCCCGTTGGTTCCGACCCGGAATACTCCCATGAGATCGTCTATAAGACCAAGCGCCGCGGCGACGAACATGGCCGCCAAAGGAAGATAGGTCTGAGCGCGGTCGACAAAATTCAAATAACTCCAGAATCCGTCAAAAATATTTCCAAATACCCAGAGAATCAGCGCGAGCAGGAATATCGTCGCCCAGATGACGATTCCGCCCATGGTCGGCGTATTCTCCTTTGCTTTATGGAGTTCGTAGAATACCGGAGCCTGCTCCTTGCTGCGGATTTGCTTGTTGAAATGAAAATGCCTGAGAAGCTTCACCACCGCCGGCGTCAAAAAAAGCGCCAGCAGGAAAGATGCCGCCGACAGACCCAATACTCTTGCCGCTTCCAATACGTTCATTTTTTATGAGATTATTCTTTGAATCATAATCGGACTTACGACTTTATGGACTTTCGACTATTTGAACGCAAATGCCCGGAAAGTCCAGTTGCTTAAAAGTTCGGTCTGACCGAACCGGTCATCGGTTCCCAGGACTATATATAGAAGCTTGCGCCCCTCATGTTCGAAGATCGTGATAAGATTTCCCCCTGCCTGATCAGTATAACCTGTTTTGCCTCCGAAGAAATCCGGCCGGGTATGGACGAAAGTGTTTATATTCAAAATTTCCCGGCTCGCTCCGCTTATCATTTCCGTAAGAACGACGGATTTTTGCCTACCGATTTCCAGAAGCTCCGGATGATTCCGATGGATGTAATGCATGAGCTTTTCCAAATCTTCCACAGTACCCTGATTGATGAATGAAAGTCCGGTCGGTTCAACGAAAGTCGTGTCAGCCATTCCGAGCGCATTTGCTTTCATCTGCATCTTGTCCGCGAAACGGAGGACTCCGATGGAGTCGGCGATCGCCACCGCCGCGCGGTTGCTGGAAACTACGAGCATGGCCTTGATGAGATCTCCTGATGAATAGACTTCGTTCAACCGGAAATTTCCGGAAACTCCTTCCGTGGACATAGCTTTTTCAGTCATGACGATACTGCTGTTCAAGCCGAGCTCTTCCGCCGCCACAACCGCGCTCATAAGTTTTGAAAGCGAAGCCAGCGCCCATCGCTCGCCGGTATTGAAGCGGTACATATCAGCTTCGGAATCAAGATCCACAGCCACCGCGGACTTCACTTTCAGATCCGGATCAAGAAGAGCCCAGTCCTTCCGGAACGGCAGAGCGGTCTCCGGTTCGGATTTGAGAAAGCCCAAAGTGGCGGCCAATACGAATTTCTTCGGGAGATTTCCGTCGGCGGACGAATCCGAAGGGGAGGGAGAAGCGGATCTCCCGGATTCCGATCCTCCGCTCATTGCGGCGAGAAAAATCATCACCACCGCCGCGAAAAGGATTTTAAGATTGTTGTCGCTCATCTTTTATTGGGTCGGGTTAGGGTTCTCATCGGCCGGCGGCTCCTCAGGCGCCGGAGCCTGCCCGGATTCCAGGACAGTCGCATCCGCCGGAACTACCGGACTCTGCTGGACAGCTTCCTTCTGAACAAGCTCTTCGTGCATATGCGCGACAAGCTCCTTGTATTTGGAATAATCCGGGAGATCGGAATTTTTCGTCAAACCGAGATGCCTCAGCAGTTCGAAACTTGTGCTGTAAATGTAAGTGTTGGATCTTTTCGGGTCAACGCTGCGTTCAACCAGGCCGCGCATCAGAAGAGTCCTCATTATGAAACTGGAATTAACGCCGCGGATGAATTCGATGTCCGCGCGGGAGATCGGACCGGCATAAGCGATTATGGAAAGGGTTTCAAGCGCCGCCGGCGTGAGCATTTCGGAGAATTCCTGCTTGGTGATGTCTTCAAGAAGTTTTGCAAAGGCCGGTTTGGTGACCAGCTGGGCTTTCCCCTTATCCTGAACCAAAGCCAGTCCCCGCTCCTCGCGCTGGAGTTCTTTTTCCAGAAGTTCCAGCCCTTCGGAAACCTCAAACTCTTTCACTCCCAGAATCTTCGCCAGTTTCCTGACTTCCATCGGCTCGCCGTAAATAAAAAGAAGCGCTTCCAATTTGCTGAGTAAAGTTTGCGGATTTGAAGGCATGGATGTAATTTTAAATGTTTTCAGGCCCCTTCGGCAATAGGACCCTGGGGATTGCCATTTTCCGAAAGGATGGATTTTTCATCCGGATTGAAATGTCGGTTCCCGGAGGAGATGGCGATATCGGAAAATTGCTCGGATTGTTCGGCGCTTATAAGCCGCTCGCGCAGAAGATGCAGGACGGCCAGAAATATCATGATGATTTCAATTTTCGGCTTATCCTGGGAAAGATTACGGAAACTCTGCTGAGCCTGGTCTTTCAATCGATTAAGAAGCTCCCTCACCTTATGTTCAAGGGTCATGACCACCTTCCTGACCATCTGCTTGTCCGGTATCAGCGCCGCGAGCTCATGCAGAATCTCGTTCAATTTTGCGGTCAGGGAACCCGTTGAAAGGTTCGGGGACGGATAGAAGATAACCGGAAGATTGGAAAACAGTTCCCGGCCGTAAACCGACTGCCTTTTCTCCCAGGTATTTTTCATGAGTTCGGCCGCAACCTTGAACTCCTTATAAACCCTTAATCTCTGCTCAAGGTCCTTGATGTCAGTCTCTTCTTCTTCCGTAAGTTCAAGCGAAGGCAGTATGGCCTTGGATTTTATGAGAAGCAGCCTGGAAGCGATGACCACGAAATCCGCCAGCACGCTCGGATGTTTCGATGTCTCGTCCAAAGTCTTCAGATATTCCAGAAAATCCCCGGTGATCTGCGCCAGGCTGACCATGGTTATTTCCAGCTCCCGCTCCTCGATCATTTCCAGAAGTTTTTCCAGAGGACCGGAAAATTTATCCAGTTTCACTTCATAATTGTTCATGTTCATTCGGATTGCAAAGCGGCTTTTGTATATCTGTTCGACGGATCCCACATCATCCAGCCGGCCGGAGTTCCTGTGGCGGCGGCGTAAGTCGCATCTATCTGCGCCTTCACCATGTCGGCGGTGTAAGTCGCGCCGAGATCGAAATCCTGAAGCCACGGACGGAGCTGCGGTTTTTTCACCAGATAATATTCAGTGGATGTGGATGTTTCGGCGTTGATCATGTAATGTTTCAGGCGCTCATTCGCCTCGGACATGGACCGGAAGACGATTTCATAAGGATGCGCGGCGGGATTCTGATATCCATCGAAACCCTTCGCATAATGGGACGGATAGACCATCGGAGCGACGGCGTCGAAATAATGGAACGCATCATCCATATTCTGACCGATGCCGACATCGCCGTAATTCAAAGTGACCAGGCCGAAAAGATCGGCTGAAATTTTCGAATCCGGCAACGCCTTGCGCAGATATTTCCAAAAATCCCGGATAACATACCGCTTCAAAGTCTTTTCATCCCAGAAAGGATATTTGATGTCGTTAAGGTTCCCGTCCGAGGCGAAACGGATGTAATCAAAATTTATCTCATCAAAACCTCGCGCCAAAGCGTCTTTGGCTATCAGAATGTTGTAATCCCAGGTTTCTTTTCCGGCCGGATCCATCCACATGACTTTCAGATTATCCTTCCACTGCTTTCCGGTCGTAGAACTGGTCAACGCAAGATCCGGACGGGCATTCGCAAGAATAGGATCCTGAAAAATGGTCTGTCTGGCGATGACATAGATCCCATTGTCATGGAGCTTCTTGATCATCGCGTTAGGACGGAGGATTTTAAGCTCGCGGTCTTTTCCATACTCCTCCACCTGCGGAATATCGGTTCGATAACTCAATTGTCCGGAATAATCCTTTATATCTATGACGATTGCGTTCAGTTCTGTGCTGTTTATGAGATCGATCATCCGGTTCAGACCCTGCACTCCGCCCGCTGTCCAGCCGGTGGCATATGCGGCTTTGATGATTTCCGGCGGATTTTCCAACGGACGCTGCGGAGCGATGTCATCGTTGTCATTCGGGGCCTTCTCAACGGTTTTTTTCTCGACTTCGGTATCGGAAGTCTGCGCCAACTGGACCATGCGGATGTCATTTCTGGTCTGGAAAAATAAAAACAGCCCGGAACCGGCGACTAAGAAAATCAGCAACTGGGCGAAGCGTTTCATCCTTATGATTTTACCTTTAAACCGGCCTTATTTCAAACATTTTTGTCGATGATCGCATCATAAATTGACAAAATATATAATATTTTATAATATATTTATAGCTTCCCGGCTGGCGCCAACCACGGTCCGTAAGACTTTAATTAAGTTCTTTCTAGTGCAATCTCGTGGGAGCAAACGAGATTGCCAAACAGATTCGCCTCACGAAGCCTCTGGGCCATCATGCTTCGCCGGGGAAAATTAATAACAGCGCCACCCATGGACCGGGAGGCGACTTAGTTCTGAGTATGACGCCCATCGTCGGGCGTCACCCACACCCGCCAAGTCTGACTTGGCGGGATTTTTTTATCAACAAAAATTCCACTCTTCGCCTGCCCGGCCAGGGACTTTCAACTTTGTACTTTTAACTTTATACTTTAATTGTATGTTGGCCATCTACCGCAAATACCGACCGAAAACTTTTGAAGATCTTCTCGGGCAGGAACATATCGTGGAAATCCTCCGCAATGCCGCCCGGCAGGACAGATTCGCACATGCCTATCTTTTTTACGGATCCCGCGGATCCGGTAAAACCACGACCGCCCGCCTCATCGCCAAACTTGCAAATTGCGAAACCCGGCAGAAAGATAAAAAATTCAAGGAAAAAGGCGAACCCTGCAATGAATGCCGGCCGTGCACGGAAATCGATTCCGGACACGCGCTTGACGTGATTGAAATCGACGCGGCTTCCAACCGCGGCATCGATGAGATCCGGAATCTCCAGGAAGGCGTCCGCCTCTCCCCGACTTCCTATAAGTACAAGACTTTCATAATAGATGAAGTGCACATGCTCACGCGCGAAGCATTCAACGCCCTTCTGAAAACATTGGAAGAGCCGCCGGCGCACGCGCTTTTCATCCTCGCCACTACTGAATACGAAAAAGTTCCGGCCACGATATCCTCAAGGACCCAGAGATTCCATTTCCGCAAGCTGGCCCTGAACGAAATAATCAAAAAACTCGATTCTATAGTGAAAAGCGAAAAATTCAAGATCGCCGACGACGCGATTGAACTCATCGCCGCGCTTGCCGAAGGCAGTCTCCGCGACGCGGAATCCCTGCTCGGCCAGATCACCTCGCTCGACCAGGACGTTGAACTCAAGGACGTGGAGCGCATCGCAGGAAAAATCGGCCACAAGAAAACCGCCCAGCTTGCGGAACATCTTCTTAACGGCGGACTAAAGGAAGCGCTCGCCTATCTCCATGAGATAGATCGGAGCGGGCACAATGTCGTCCAGTTCAACAAAGACCTCATCCACTATCTCCGCCGCGTCCTGACCCTTAAAACCAATCCAGATCTGGAAAGCCTTTACGCAAAAGAGCTGACAAAGGATGAAGTCATGAACTTGAAGAAACATGCCTCTTTGGCGGATGAGAAAAAGACCGTCGCCATGCTCAAATCCCTGATCCGCGCCTACAGCGAAATGAGATACAGCCCGTTCGCCATTGTCCCGTTGGAAGTGGCGATTATCGAAAATCTCCGGTAGTCCGCCCGAGGAGCGCAAGTTTCCCGTTTGCATCTGATTCCTGGAAATTCTATATTGAAGACAGTCTTTTGAAATCCATTGAAGGATGCATGGTCATAATCTGGATGGTGATGCACGAAAGGCCGGATAAGAAATATGACACCGAAAAACTTCGGGAAGACATGATGCCTTACCGGAAAGCCGTGAAAGAGGTCGTCATCGCAGTCGCAAAACTCAGATACGAACTTTTCCATTTTCGGGAGAACAGCATCGGCCTCATGAAGGTCGAACCTAAAAAAACGGATATCTTCCTGATGACCATCGTCGGGACGCCGGAAGAGATAACCGCCCTCCAATCGGATGAACGCATCAGTAAATTCCTCAAATGACCGCCTATAAAGGCGGCTTTTTTCATCCAATCAAACAAACACGGCTTATCCATATTTATATGGTATAAACCAATCTGGAAACCGGCGACCGCCAGCGTTGACTTTTGATTAAATGTATGGTATAATATTAAAGTTACGCGAGTATAGGGGTGGCGTGACTAAGCACATTAAAATGATACCGGAGGCTGAATGATCACTCAGATCAGCAAAGAAGGAGCTGCCGGCGGCGGTCCCAAGACGGAGACCGACCGCGGGTCGTACTGCAAAGAGAACGCGCTCGACTTGCTCGAGCTCGACCTCTCGCTGGACTTCAAGCCCATTGTGGTCGAGCCGGACCACGTCATCCTCGAGTCGTACAACGAGGACTGCACCTGGGTGGAGCACCGCTACTACGAAGGCTACGTGAAGGACATGCAAAACCTCACCACGCTGGCCAAGGCCCGCATGGTCGCGGACACCGTCCCGGCCTGAACCGGACAAAAGGGGCGCCCGTCAAATGACGGACGCCCCTTTTTAATTTTAAAAAAAGACCGGACATTGTGTCCGGCCTCAGATCCAACCGCGGATCCAATAATATGCGATTACGGGAGTTTCCCTGATCCAAAAAAGGAATCTGTTTCTCGTCCACCACTGAACTGATTCCGGATCATAAGGAACATCGAGTTCGACGAGACTCGGCACGATCGATTCAAATCCGAGCTTCCGCGCCGCCCGGACAACCCGCCATTGATGATCCGGATGCGCGATGATGATCGCGCACCGAAGATCATTTTCCAGACAAACGCTTGCCATCTGAGCCAGAACTTCGCGCGTGTCCAGGTATTTGCCTGGAACCTGATGAATTCCTACCACTATTTCCGGAACCCAATCCCCTTTCATAGGCGGTATGAATTCCGACTGGACCATTATCGGCAGATTGGGATGCATTTTGTGGCTGATATTGAGAGCGATTCCGAGCGCATGATTCGAAAGCCCGGCACCGCTTTTCCTACATCCGAATGCCAAAGCCAATATGACCTGGGCCGGCCTTCCATTTCTGGGATCCATTTTCTCTCCTTTGTGAACTGAAAATATTATACAATAAAATAAATAAATTAGCAAATCAGCATTTGCCATGAAGCCTGGCGCGGTGTTAAATTATATTCAGCTCAAAAATCTTCAAAGGCATTGATGAAGATCGTCTTTCTGGATATAGACGGCGTCCTGATTCCCTATCCGATCGGCAGGAACCGGTGGAATCTGAATCCGATCCTTGTCGGAAAATTGAAAAGACTGGTGAAAAAACATAAAGCTTCCATCGTTCTTTCCGCGGCTTGCCGGCAATACGATTTCCCACGGCGGATCCGGAGAAGTTTTTCCGAGGCAGGATGGAAAAATCCGCCGATCATCGGCAAAACTCCCAGACTGGACAATCGAGGCGAAGAAATCCTGGATTGGCTGTCTAAAAACCCCGCAGTCGGAACTTACATAATCATCGACGATACGACCTTCGATCTTCTTCCGCCCCTTACGAACATAATCCGGACAGACTCGAAAATCGGCATCTCCGATGAAGATGTCGCGCTGATTGATGAGATCTGGGCTGATAAATAGAGCGCTCACGACAAAAATCAGAGCGCTCTTTTTCATTGTTCGTCCAAATCTTCTATTTGACACCGAACAATAGAACCCGCCGGCGGCGGAACAGTAAAGCCCTATCGGGCTTTACTTTTTTATATATATGTGTTATATTATCAAAGTTGCGTAAAACGCGACCAGGTTCTTTAAACAGGGGGTCCAGCGGACAATGCATGAAATCTTCGGAAAGAAACGAGGACGTGCCATCGGCAGGATATCGGAAGAGATAGTAAGCGCGGCGCTGAAGCGCTGCCTCGAAGCCGGAAAGATAGCCGAATTCCGGAAGGTCGACGGACATGGCGAGGATTTCATCCTCACTCTCCCCGACCGGTCTGCGATGAGCCTGGAGGTCAAGAGTTCGTCCACCGGACGGAGCAACCACCAGAAAAGATACGGGAAGGAGACGCCCGTCATCATCATCCGTCATAACCAGTCCGCGATGTCCATGCAGGAACGGGAAAAGCACATCTTCCCCGCCTTCATGCGCATCATGAACCTGGTGGACGCCGAGATGCGGAAGCATCGGACGGAACAGCCGGCCGATCCGAATACCGCATGAATATATGGGCGCCCCGACTCCGGTCGCGGGCGCCCTTACTTTTTTTAATAAAATAATATATACTACTACAATGCAAAAAGTCAGAAACATCGCAATTATAGCCCACGTCGACCACGGCAAATCAACGCTCGTGGATACGATGATGAAACAGTCTGACACCGACCTCGGAAAAGTCGGCGAACAGGACATGATCATGGATTCCAACGAAATCGAAAGAGAGCGCGGAATCACGATTTTCTCAAAAAATGCCGCTGTCATGTATGGCGATACGAAAATAAACATCATCGACACTCCGGGTCATGCTGATTTCGGAGGCGAAGTGGAGCGCGTTCTGAATATGGCCGACGGAGCCTTGCTTTTGGTTGATGCGCAGGAAGGTCCGATGCCGCAGACCCGTTTCGTCCTCAAAAAAGCCCTTTCCATGGGACACAAAATTGTCCTGGTCATCAATAAAATAGACAAAAAGAACGCCCGGGTTAATTATGTCCTTGAAAAAGTCATCGAACTTTTCATCGAGCTCGGCGCGAACAACGAACAGCTTAACTTCCCGATCATCTACTCCGCTTCCAAGCTCGGCCTTGCCGGCCTGACTCCGGAACTTGAAAAAATGACCGACATCAAGCCGGTTTTTGAAACTGTTCTCAAATATGTCCCTGAACCGAAAGTGAACGCCGAAGGACCTTTCCAAATGATGGTCACCTCGATCAATTACGACAATTATAAAGGCAAGATCGGAATCGGCAGAATCCACCAGGGAAAGATCCGGTCTACTCAAGCTATCGCCCATATCAGCCGGGAAGGACAGACAAAAAACACAAAAGTATCCGCGCTTATGACTTTCCTCGGACTTTCCAGGGTTGAAACCCAGGAAGCCGAAGCCGGAGACATCGTTGCGATCGCCGGAGTGGCAAATATCAATATCGGAGACACCATCGCCGACGCCGCCAATCCGGTCGCTCTTCCGCCGATCAACATCGAGAAACCGACCGTGAAGATGATCTTCAGCGTCAATAACTCGCCGTTCGCCGGCCAGGAAGGCCAGTATTGCACTTCCCGCAATCTCAAAGAGCGCCTGGAAAAGGAAATCGATAACGACGTCGCTCTTCAGGTTTTGCCGGGGAAATCTCCGGACGAATTCATAGTCAACGGCCGCGGCGAACTCCACTTGGGCATCCTCATTGAAAAAATGCGCCGTGAAGGCTATGAACTTCAGGTTTCCAAGCCGGAAGTCATCATGAAAGAGGAGGGCGGAAAAACAATGGAACCGGCGGAGGATGTCTGGATCGAAGCTCCTGAGCAGTATTCCGGAACAGTCATCGAAAAAATGAGCCGGCGCAAAGGCGAAATGAAGAATATGAACGTGGAGAACGGCATCGCCTTTTTCCATTTCTTCATTCCGACCCGCGGACTCATCGGATTCAGAAATGAATTCCTGATAGACACCAAGGGCAATGGCATCATCAACACTCTTTTCGCCGGCTATCATCCGAAATGGGAAGATATACAGACTAATCCGCACGGATCTCTCGTAGCCCATGAAACCGGCACAAGCACCGCTTACGCGCTGTTGATGTCCCAGGAACGCGGCGAAATGTTCATCGGACCGGGCGTGAAAGTCTATGAAGGCCAGGTTGTAGGCCAGAACGCAAAAGCTGAAGACCTTGTGCTTAATGTCTGCAAAATGAAGCAGCTTACCAACTTCCGCGCCAAGACTGACGCCGTCACTGACGATCTAATCCCTCCGCGGCTTATGACTCTGGAGCAATGCCTGGAATATCTGGGAGATGACGAACTTCTGGAGGTGACTCCGAACTCCCTCCGCCTCCGCAAGCGCATCCTGAAGAACACATCGAGGAAATAAAAAATACCCCTTTCGGGGTATTTTTTACATGTACAAAAAGAATAAAATCGTGAACAGCGAAATCATGCAAAAACCGAAAGTTTCCAGGGTTTTCGAGAAAAATCCGGTCGCGCCGATCCTGTCTCCATCGGCATAAAGCATCACCGGGGTCCAAAAAAAAGATATCCCATGAGCGCCGCTGAAAATACCGGCAAGGAAAGCATCGCCATCGGAACTAACGGAGTCTTAGGGTCGGGCTCCGCCGTCCGGGTCATCTGCAAACCCGCTCACTATTATCATTATATATAAAACTGCGACAAGCGCATTCAAATAAGGATTTTTTGTCATATATTTTTTAACTCAAAAAATCCGGTTCCAGCTTCCGGCCGGATCAGCTTGCGGCCGGAATAATATCGGACTAATTCACCATCCTTCCGCCGAAGAAACTTCCCTTTGAGCGATCCGAACTTACGTCCGGATCGCATACCAGTCCGGTAAAGCCTCCGCTTATGGTGTTTCCGCTGATTGATCCGCTGAAGCTCACGCCGCTGGCGCCACCGCTGACTCCCCAGCTTGCAGACTCGCCTACGCGAGTTCCGCCAACATTACCAAGACCGATTCCGTTGACTTTGACGCTTCCGCTGATTCTGCCGTTTGTTTCAACAAGATCCGCCTCCCAGCTTCCGTCTTCACCTGCACATCCTGACGGCGATGTCACATTGAAGCGACCGAGCCATTTTCCAGTTGCGGTTATCTTTGGCAGAATCGGCGCACCATCATCCTCCGGAGTAGTGATAACTTCTTTCGGAACTTCCGCAACAGGCTCATCCGAGGGCTTTACCGGAAACGGATTTTTGATATCCGGCTGCGCTTCCTGCGCCTGAGGCTCCGGTTCGGGCCAAATTTTCCTCAATTGCTCTGCGATCGGTTCCTTCAGAATATATCCGGCGCTTCCAAAAACAACGCTTACGACTCCGAGCACTATCAGAATTTCAAGTCCTGTGAATCCCCGATTTAAGTTATTTTTCATGATTTTAAATTTATTTAAATGAACCATACTGCCAGGAACATCAATGTGAAATTGATAGCGGAAACAACGCACCAAGTGCAGAATGCCCTCAATACAAAAGCCTGGACATAGGTGAAATACATCGAAAATGCGAATCCGAAAGTTATGATCGCCTGCAGCGGCCACAAGGCCGCGAGACCTCCGGCATGAAGCCAGGCCAGGATGAGAATCGCCGAATACATCCCGAATCCGGCGAAGGAATTGGGGATCCCTAATGTCCGGCTTTGCGGACTGTGCTGCACTATCCGGCACCATTCTGCCGGAAAACCCAGGCAAGCCACCTCCGTCCCCCTGACCTTGTGCCAGATCAGATACGCCGTATCCGCCAGGCCGACTGCGCCCAAAACATAAATAATTGATGTGATGTCCATATGCATTCATTATACTACTTTTATAAAATCTTATTAAAAAACGCCCGTTATCAAGGCGCGTTTTCCGGGCTCTTCCCTTTGTTCTGATAATTTTTGATTCTGATCGCGATCCATAAAGCCAACAAATTCGAAGCAAATAAAATCAGGGAAATCCCCAAGGCGGCGAATGTCAATCTAAGCGGATTGAAATTTTTCGACATGATCTCTCCGATCGATACTCCTGTAAGACCTCCGTAGAACCCCGGAGACTTCAGAAAATTCCAAAAGGCGACTTTTATCGACTTGTTCATCCGACCCTCATTTTAGAACCGGAATAATCTTATCAATTCCTGGATATTTAATCAACGGCGCCATATGCACATCCCCAAATCGCAAATATGTCCGGGAAAGAGTAAGATATAAGGACAAACATCAGATCATAACAAGTTATGAAAATAAAAAATCAGAAAGAACTTGCAGTCACCCCTCTCAGGAAAGACGCGCTGAATATTATTGAAGCCGGGCTTGAGGCCATCGACACGACCGAAGTCATAAATAAATCCGTATCCATCGACGACAGCCGCCTGAAAGTCAACGGGGAAAATATCCCCCTTGAAGGCATCAGGCGCATCTTCGTGGTCGGAATCGGAAAATGCGCCTTCGAAGGCGGCGAGGCTCTGGAAAAAATTCTCGGCGAGCGGCTGACCGGCGGTATAACTTTGGATATCCAGAAAGGCACGCTGCACAAGATAAAATCCTTCATCGGCACGCATCCGCTCATGTCGGAAATAAACATAGATGTCACTAAGGAAATAATCAACCTGCTGACCGGAATGACGGAAAATGACCTGGTTATTTTCATAATTTCCGGCGGCGGTTCCGCCCTGCTCTGCCAGCCTAACAACTTCACCTGCCAGGATGAAACCATGATTGTGAACCATCTGATGGATTCCGGAGTTCCTATCCGGGAGATGAATACCGTCCGGAAGCACCTTTCCCTCGCCCGCGGCGGTTATCTCGCCCAATATGCCTATCCGGCCAGAATCGTCTCCCTTATATTTTCCGATGTCCCGGGAAATGATCCGGAGTTCATAGCCTCCGGACCGACCGTACCGGATACGACCACTATTTCCGATGCGGAAAAAATTCTGGAAAAATATAATATCTGGAAAAAATACGCCACGACTCCCATCACCCTCATCGAAACCCCGAAAGATCCGAAAATATTCAAAAATGTCCGCAACATCCTGATCGATTCCAATATAGTCGCGCTGAAGGCTATGGAGGGCAAAGCCGAATCGCTAGGTTATAAGGCGAAAATCATGGAAGAAAATTTCTCCGGAGAGGCCCGCGAAGTGGCCAAAAAGATCCTGAAAGACTTGAATAAAAAATATGAAAAATCAGTTCTGCTTTACGGCGGAGAAAGCACCGTCACCATGCGCGGAAAGGGTCAAGGCGGCAGAAATCAGGAACTCGCCCTTTCAGCTCTGGCCGGAATGAAATCCGGTCAGCTGATCACTTCAGTGGCGACCGACGGACATGACAATTCCGACCATGCGGGAGCGATTGCGGATGAAGAAACAAAAAGGCACGCACAAGACTCGGGGCTCGGAGCTGAAGACTACCTTAATGACAACGACTCCTATAATTTCTTCAAAAAAACCGGGGATTTCCTTTCTACGGGGAACACCGGATCCAATGTTTCTGATATAATAATAGCGATATGCGAATAGGATTTTTTGAACTTGAGGGTTGGGAAAAATCCGCCATCGGATCAAGGCTGACCGGACACGAAATTTTCCTGACCGGAGACAAGCTGACGGAAATGGAAATACCGGAGCGTCGCGATTTTGAGGCGATTTCCGTTTTCGTGAACTCCCGGATCGGCGCCAAAGTGTTGGACGCTTTTCCTGATCTCAAATATATCGCCACCCGATCGACCGGCTACGACCACATCGACCTGGCTGAATGCAAAAAACGCGATATAGCCGTATCTTTCGTGCCGGGATACGGGGATAATACGGTCGCGGAATTCACTTTCGGACTGATGGTCAACCTCACCCGTAAAATCTACCAGAGCATCGACCGCATAAAGGAGACTGGATCTTTCAATCTTTCCGGACTCCGCGGAACCGATATCGCCGGAAAGACACTCGGCGTCATCGGAACCGGAAGAATCGGAAAAAAGATGATAAAGATCGCCCGGGGATTTGAGATGAACGTCATCGCCTATGATCCATTTCCGGATGCCAAAGCCGCTGCGGAATTCGGCTACGCCTATGTCAGCTTTGAAGAACTTCTGAAAAATTCCGATATCATAACCCTCCACTGCCTCTATACTTCTCAGACCCATCACCTGCTGAACAAAGGAAACATCAATCTCATCAAAAAAGGCGCATATCTGATGAACACCGCCAGAGGAGGACTCGTGGAGACTGAAGCCCTGGTCACAGCATTGAATTCCGGAATACTGGCCGGCGCAGCCATGGATGTGCTTGAGGAGGAGGGCGAAACAAAGGATGAGCTTCTCCTGCTCGCCAAAGGACATCCGAAAGAGGAAGATCTCAAAACCATAGTCATGAATCATGCATTGATGAAAATGCCCGATGTCCTGATAACTCCGCATAACGCCTTTAATTCACAGGAAGCGCTGCAAAGGATACTGGATACGACCCTGGAAAGCCTGGGGTCATTCGCCGGAGGAACAGTGCTTAACTCCGTACCTGAACTAAAATAACCCCCGGATAAGGGGGTTATTTTATCCGAAGGTGAATGTGAATGCCTTAAGGCCGGGATTTTCAATCTGAATTTCAAGGACATGCATCCCCTGCAGGCCCGGATCGTTTATGAGCTTGTATAGGCGGTCTTCCTGGATCGTCACGCTTCCATTTTCATCGATATCTTCTCCGGCATAAACACCGACCGGCAGACCATCGCGCAAAACCCTGATTTTCACCGGTTTATCTGCGGAAGCTACGAAATATACTTCTTTCGCCCGGTATCTGAATCCGATCTTCGATCCGGCGGTCAGATTTTCCGCGTATTCGCGCGCAAGATTCCAGTCCCCGGACAGATAAAGCTTATTCAGCGTGAATTCATCCGGAAATCTCAATTGCTGGATGCCCATCACCCCCGATGGTCCGTTTGCAAGCAATTCATTCCTGAAAGCCCCGAAATAAACCTCCGGGCTGTTCGGCAGAACATAGGAAGATTCCGGCGTAACCTCCGTTTTTACGATTCTGCCGGCCATTCCGCCGTCGATTCCGAGGATCTCGGCCCGTTCGGAAAGCGCCCTCTGGATTTCCCGTTCGGTCTCCTCATAACCGCCCTCGCCGATATGATCGTAAACGACGAAACCGTCTATATCAATGAGATATTTTCTCGGCCAATATTTATTCCGGTAAGCGGTCCAAGTCGAATAATCATTGTCCAGAACGACCGGATATTCTATTCCGAACTTTTCAACTGCGGATTTCACATTTTCATAATCTTTTTCGAATTCAAATTCCGGCGTATGCAGACCGACGATCGCAAGGCCGCTGTCGCGATATTTATCATCCCAGGATTTCAAATACGGCAGGGTCCGCTGGCAGTTGATGCAGCTGTACGTCCAGATATCAAGCAGAATCACCTTGTCGCCGACCAGATCGCCGAGCCTGAATCCTTCGGAATTGATGAATCCGTCAGGCGTGGAAATCTCGTAAGCCGGAGGATACAGCAGGGACTTGGCGGCGATGCGGGATTTAGAATCCGGCGTTTCCTTTTTCGGCATTGGATCGGCCGGCGCTCCGGACTTTATGGGCTCGGCGATGGAACTGTACGGAACCTCCGGCTTCAGTGCCTCCAGATAGTAAATACTGCCGCCGATTGCCAGCAAAATGAAAATCAAAACAATTCCTTTATTGATTTTCATGGTCTATTTGAGAAGGAGGCGGTTAAGGATTTCCAGATTGGCGATGAGATTCAAGTTCTGCGTGAAAGCAAGAACGCCTATCATTATCAGCAGGATTCCGAAAATAATGTTGATGTAGCGCAGATATTCCGAATAACGGCCGATCAAGGCATCCGCCCGGGAAGCGAATAATCCTACGGCGAGGAAAGGCAGACCCAGCCCCAACGAATACGTGAACAGAAGGGTGAATGCCGAACCAGGCTGAGTCGCGGCCAATCCGAGAATGCCGCCAAGCACCGCCCCTACGCACGGAGTCCAACCGGCGGCGAATGCCGCACCGAATGCGAAAGAGGTCAGGTATCTGGATTTGAAATTGTAAGCCATCCTGAATTTATGATCTCTTTCCAAAAATTCCAGTCGGATGAGCCCGGTCAGATAAAGACCGAAGAAAATTATCAAAGCTCCTCCGATCCTTGCGAGCCAGACCTGGACATCATACGCGACCGCTTCCAGCACGGTATTGAGAAGGACTCCGAGAACCGCGAATATGACGGAGAATCCCAGAACGAAAAATACGCTGTTGAGAAAAATATCCTTGCGGCGCGAATCCGATTCCTGCAAGGATGCGCCGGCCAGATAAGCCATGAATCCCGGAACGATCGGCAGGACGCATGGAGACAGGAACGACACCAATCCTCCGATGAATGCGAAAAATATTGAAATACCCATGTCAGTTTTCCGGAATGAATTTATTGATTTCTTCCAAGTATCTTGCCTTGCTCCAGCTTTCCGGAGATTTCAGAATTCTCCGCCCGTCCTTCAAAAACACTTTGGTATGCTGATATGCGACTCCGAATTCCCTGGCAAGACCGATTTCATCCTCATCGGTCCCGCTGTCATTGTAATTTACGCGGAAGCCGATAACGGAATCGCCGGACAATTCATTGAATGCATCCTTCATAAGCGGAAATTCCAACCGGCAGATCGGGCACCAATTCGCGTAAAAATACAATACGACAAGCTTCGAAGATCTGATGGCGGCATCATAATCTTTTTTATTGAAATCCAGAAGTAAAGATGATCTCCCTGCCAAAATCTCTCCTACAAATTCCGTATCCGGAACCGAAGAATCACCTGAATTTCCCGACTCATCGGAAATCGCCGGCATATCATCCGGCATGCCGGTTCTGAACCGCCCGTTATCGGGAATAAGGTAAAGAAAAATCAATGCGGCTGCGATCAATAAGCCGGCTGCGCCGATAGCCTTCATTAAGATATTTCCTGAATTGTATCTTTCTGATTTCATCGCTAATTTCTTCCTATTTTATGGAAAAATCTGTCCACCGGCGCCCACGGGAAGGTCTCGATCGCCAGCGCCAACGTGGCGCCCAGCAACCCGAGATCCCGGGCGATTATTCCGTTTGAACTTATCGTCAGGACCACGCCGAGAAGATGAACGGTGCCAAGCAAAGCCGCGACGCCGACCATCGGATTGATCAGAAGCATCACTCCCACGGCCATATCGAAATAACCGGTCAGGACCATCAGATTTTCAGGCATGATCGGGAGCAGATCCGCCGCCCACGGCTGAATTGATTTCGCCCATCCGCTCGGATTCTGCAGTATCATGAACCCGATCCACATGAATGTTACCGCCAGACCGATCCTCAACGACCATTGTGCAAGATGTTTCATATATGTATGTATTAATTTTTAAATTTCATTCCTTTCTTTAGACTTTTTGATTATTTCAAACGCCTCTTCCGCAGTCTCCACGATGGAGTAGAGATTCACGTCTTCCGAATCGATGGTGTGATATTTCTTCAGCATCTTATCCTTGAAAAAACCGTCCAGCGCCCCCCAGAAATCAGTTCCGACAAGCACGACCGGAATCTTATCCGTGATCTTATGCGTCTGGATGAGAGTCAGGATTTCCGACATTTCATCCAATGTTCCGAATCCTCCCGGAAAATAGACATAAGCCTGGGCAGAATAGGAAAGCATGACTTTCCTGGTGAAGAAATAATGGAAGCCGATAGGCTTCCGCACGAACGGGTTCACGCGCTGTTCGTACGGAAGCTGGATGTTCAATCCGATGGAGTCACCGCTCTTCCCCTCCGTGGCTCCGCGGTTAGCCGCCTCCATGATTCCCGGACCTCCGCCGGTGATGACGGAATATCCCGCGCCGGAAAGCATTTTCCCGAGCTTCCTCGCTTCTTCATACCAATGATCTCCTTCGACAGGCCGCGCGGATCCGAAAATAGTCACGGTTTTCTTGAAATCCGCCAGAAACTGAAACCCGTCAACGAACTCCGCCATGATGCGGAAAACCCGCCAGTGGAAAGATGACCGCCAGTCGTCTTTCGGGCGCTGGATTTTCGGCAATTCCTTTGCCGGAACGTTCATTCCTTCGGTGTGTATCTTTTTATCGTTCTTCATTATTTTAATCGGTTTGAAATTAATATTTATGGATATTATTAATTATAAATCATTTCCTGTTTTTAAAAAGACCGTAAAATCCGCTCCTGGTAATTTCCTAATATATCTGTTATTCTGTCAAATATGCAAAATAACCCGGCAAACGGCTTCACCAAGCTCGGAATCGCCCCGGCCATCCTGGAGGTGCTTTTCCGCAATAAATTCGAAAATCCGACCCCTATCCAGGAGCAATCCATTCCGACCGGCATTGAAGGCAAGGACCTGGTGGGCATCGCACAGACCGGAACCGGCAAGACCCTGGCTTTCGGCATCCCGATGATCCAGCGCGTCCTGCAGGGCAAAGGCGCCGGACTGATAGTGCTCCCTACCCGCGAACTCGCGCTCCAGGTCCGGGATTCTTTACAGTTGATCGGCCGGGAATTCGGCGTCAAAACCGCCCTGCTTATAGGAGGAACTCCGATGGGGCGTCAGATAGCCGAACTCCGCCAGCATCCGAATATAGTAATCTGCACTCCGGGCCGCGCCATAGACCATCTCCAACAGAAAACCCTTTCTCTTTCCGGAGTGAAAATGCTCGTTCTGGACGAGGCCGACCGCATGCTTGATATGGGATTCGCTCCTCAGCTCAAACAGATACTCATGCACGTTCCGACCGAACGGCAGACCATGCTTTTTTCCGCCACCATGCCTCCGCAGATAATGCAGATCGCCCGCAACTTCATGAAGCTGCCGGTCCAGATTGAAGTCGTCCCGCCTGGAACGGCCGCGACCAATGTCACCCAGGAAGTTTTCATAGTCGGAAAAGACCAGAAGGGTCCGCTTCTCCACAAACTCCTTTACGACTACAAAGGATCCATCCTCGTCTTCACCCGCACCAAATTCTCAGCGAAAAAAGTCGCCCGCAGCGTCAAGCTTGCCGGTCACACCTCCGCCGAACTCCATTCCAACCGCTCGCTCAATCAGCGCCGCGACGCCTTGGATGGATTCAAGACCGGCAAATACCGCGTCCTTGTCGCAACCGACATCGCCGCCCGCGGAATAGATGTCACCGGAATTGAACTTGTCATCAATTACGACCTCCCTCAGCAGGCTGAAGATTACGTGCACCGCATCGGCCGCACGGGCCGCGCCGGAGCTTCCGGACATGCCATCTCCTTCTCCACTCCGGATCAGCGAGGAGATCTGCGCACCATTGAACGGCTTTTGAGGAAATCTCTGCCGGTGGCGAAAATGCCGGAAACCCTGCCGAATGTCCCAAAAGAAGATTTCAGCAACCGTCCGGAACGCCGGCCGTTCCATGGACGATCCCAGAGGTCTTTTTCTGAAAACAGACAGAAGCGCGAATTCAATGCCTCGCACCAGCGTGAAGGCTTCCACGCCCGACGCCGATTCCGACCTTAAAAACAGCCTTTCCGGCTGTTTTTTTGTTATATATTGACATTAGTATATAAATATGCTATAATATAAATAATCGAGTAAAGCTCGGTTAAGCACTTGAAATTTAAGGGGGTAGAGCCTAATGAAGAGAATCGCCATGATAGTCCTGAGCATGATTTTCGCGCTCAGCATTTCCGGATCCGCCGCCATCAATGAAGGGATCAAGTTTGACCTTCGGGATGAAGGGCGAGCTCGGGGGATCCTCTTGGAGGTCGATTACGACCTCTCCGTGGAGAAGCTCATGGAGCAAGGAGGGCACATCTGGAAGTTCGGAGACATCGACTCCGATCACTACCCTTCGCAAAAAACCGGGAAAGCCGCTCTCCGCATCATGTTCATGCGCTTCTACGGTCCTATGAAAACGCAAGAGATGCTCAAGAAGATCGACGCTGCGGGATACCGCCCCGCCGACCTGAAAGAGCTTCTCGCCATCGGGATAGCATATCCGGAAATGCAGAAAAGGAACCGGATCTTCGCTCTCGGATCTTCAGGTCCGACGATCGAGGTGTTGTGCGACGACGTGATCCTGCCCTCCCTGAGCATGATCGGTGACGATCGCGCGGTTGCGGTGGGATGCCTGTATTACTCCGCGCCGAATCGCTCGGAAGCCATCGGAGACTTCGAGGTCGCGGTGATCAGAAAGTAATCTGAAAAAGTTTGCCACTTCTTACCAAAAAGTGGCTTTTTTATTTCAGCTGGTCTTTGAACTCTTCTCTCACCTTTTCAACTTTCGGAGCGATGACGTGGGAGGAATATCCCGCGTCCGGATGATTTTCATAATATCGCTTGTGATATTCTTCGGCCGGATAGAATTCCTTGAGCCGGGCGATTTCCGTCACGATCGGCTTGCCGTATTTTTTTGACCGGGTAAGTTCATATATGGATTTTTCCGCTTCATTTTTCTGCCCATCATTTGAATAAAAAATCACCGAACGGTACTGAGTGCCGACATCGTTCCCCTGCCGGTTCAATGTCGTCGGATCATGACTCGCGAAAAACACCTCCAGCAGTTTGGCGAACGTAATCACCGAAGGATCGTATCCTATCCTGATCACTTCCGCATGACCCGTATTTCCCATGGAAACCTGCTCATAGGTCGGATTCGGGACAGTTCCGCCGGCATAGCCGGAAGTCACCTCCTTCACGCCTTTCAATTCCAAAAAAACCGCTTCAGTGCACCAGAAGCATCCCCCTCCGAACGCGACAGATTGCAGATCTTTTTTCATAATCGGATTTTAACACAAACAAAAAACCGCCGTAAGCCGGGCGGTTTCCATTCCGTTTATTTTTCCGCCCTCATCAGGAAATACGGGAGGAAATTCCGCGGTTCGAATGAAACATCCACGTTTCTGAAAAACTTCTTCAAAATCGGCAATATGAGCGGCGAATACTGGTAGACCAGAAAAATCCCTCCCTGGCCGAGAGCGCCGGCCGTATTGGCGATGACCTTCTTCCTGTCTTCCGGACTGATAAGCGTGAAAGGTATTCCGGAAATCACGGCATCCACATGCGGAAGGCCGAATTTTTTCAGATCGCGGGATGCCACGACGACATCCGCATCCACGACCAAAAGCCTTCTGTCCTTTATTTTCCTCAGTTCTCCGAGGAAATTTCCGTTTATTTCAAAAGCCACCAGCTTGCCGTCCTCCGGAAGCATTTCCAGTATTTCCTTGGTCACGATGCCGTCTCCGGCGCCGTATTCCACGACATATTTCACATCTGAAATGAACAGCTGCTCTGTCAGTTTTCGGACGACATATTTTGAACTGACGGTGAAGGCTCCGACTTTGTAATCCTTCAGCGTCGCTTTCAGGAAATCAAATCCGCTCATTTCAGAGTTGCTCCAGGTCCAATTTTTTATCCATCCTTATCTGGCTGACGAAATCCGGAACGTGGCTGACCAGTATCATCGTGCCCTGATATTTATCCAACGCCTGGGCGATGACCGGAATATGGCGGAAATTGATATGATTGGTCGGCTCGTCCAGAATGAGCAGTCCAGGCTTCTGCAGGACCAATCTGGCGAATGCGACAAGCCCTTTCTGTCCCTCGGACAGACTGCCGACTTTAGTGCGGAGAATCTGCTCATCCAGCAGGAATCCGGCGGCGACCGAACGGAGCTTCTCCTCGGTCATATCCATATCGTGATTGTCCTTCGTCACTTCGGAAAGCGAAGCATGGACCGTATGGTCGAAATTCAGAGTGGAAAAATCCTGGCGGTAATAACCGATCTTCACGCCCTTGGCCACATGTTCGCCTTTAGCATGTCCGCTGGCGAGCTTTTCCAGAAGGGTCGTCTTTCCGATTCCGTTCGGTCCGCTCAGAAGCAGATGCTCGTTCTTTTTCAGGACTATATTCACCTTCTTATTCACCGGCTTATGATTCCTGATGACGGAAACCGAAGTCAGCTCAAGAATCGGACTGATGATGTCTTCCTGGCACTGGATGAAAAAGTTCCGGATGGTCCGGTCTTCCTTTCGGACGTCCACGGTCTCTTCTTCAAGCTCTTCGATTTTCTCGCGCATCTTCCTGGCGACGTCGCGCATGTGTCCGCCTTTCTGCGCGAAGAAATTCGCCTGCTCCTTGCGGTTCGCGATATCCTTTTCCAACCGGACGTTCTTCATGCGTTCACGCTCGATCCTTTCCTTGATCTCCTTCACCAGATCATAATAATTTCCGACATACTGTTCCACTTTCCTGGTGAAGATATCCAGATAAAGGACTCCCTGGGTGAAAGCGTTCAAAAATTCCGCGTCATGGGAAATGACGATGCAGGTCTTTTTGTAATCCTGGAGGAATTTAGTCAGATGCGCGATGCCGGCTTTATCCAGATTGTTCGTCGGCTCATCGAGAAGAAGCAGGTCCGGATCCTGGATCAGCGCTGAAGCCAGAAGAAGCCTCGCCTGCTGACCGCCGGAAAAAGAACCGACAATGCGGTCATGCGGAGCGTTCAGGTTCACGACTTCCAGGGCTTCATCGATGCGCGGATCGATATCATAGACTTTCCTGTCAAAACACTTTTCAAAAAATTCCCGGACAGTCAGCTTGAGCTGGTCGCGGGGAATGACCTGCCTGGCGGTCGCCACGGTCAGTCCGTTGGCCAGATTGATGGCCCCGGAATCAGTCTTGAGCTCACCGGTCATCAGTTTGAAGATCGTGCTTTTCCCTGCGCCGTTCTGTCCCATGAGAGTTGTCTTGGAACCCCGGCGTACGGAAAAATCCGCTTCATTCAGAATCGGCTTATTGTGCCCGAACTCGAAGGACACTTCATTGAATCTTACAATTACCTCTGCGTTGGACATGAAGTATAGAATACAACATTTTTACTTAAAAATCCAGTGCCATTACAAATAAAAAAGCTGCCGATCAGGGCAGCCATTGAATCACATCCCGACGGCATTATGCGGGCCGAAAGAATTGACCTTATTTTTCGTAAAAGGGATGAGTACGACTTTCCTGCCTTGCAGCAGAAGATTTCTGACCACATCATCGATGTGATTCAGAATTTCACCGGCGCCGAAGCAATCGACCCTGGTGAGGAAGCCGCGCGAAATCAGATCCGCCAGCTCTTCGAACTTCGGCTTATTTACCGAAATTCGCAGCGTGGTTCCTTTGCCTGATTCATCGCATTCGGCCAGAAGCAATCTCCCGGCCGGATCATCCGGTGAAAAAAGGAAATGCTTTCTGGCACTCCAGCGGATATCTTCCGCGGAAGCATCGGTGAAGAAAATCCCCTGATATCCGGCCGTATCTTCCGGCGCGAGATCTTCGGGATTCACTATCAATTTCTGGTTATTCAACTCTTTCTCCTTTCATAAACTTAAACAACTGAATATATATTAAACTAAAAATCAGATTAGGTCAAATATCGCACGGGCATCCGCAGAGATTCTTGATTGACTTCGACCGGATTTATTCCTATCATCCAGTCAGAACTTCAAAACAGGAAACAGATTGATGAAGCTGACCAAGAAAACCAAGTTCAAACTCTTCGTCGGAGCCTGCGCTGTTGTCGCGCTTCTGCTCGCCATGCTTTATTTCTGGTTCGGAGTCCGGCCCGGCTCCGCGCCCGCCCCTGTTCCCGTTCCGGAGATTCCCGCAAAGTCCCGGTCAGGAGATCTCCGCCTGTATCCCGATCCCAAGCTGACTCCCGGCGATGTCTTTGAAAACGTCACCGCCGAAGAAGTCTGCATTCCCGGATATGCCACCAGGAACCGAAAAGTCTCCCAGACGAAAAAGAAACGCATCCATGCGGCTTACGGAGTTCCCTATCCTCAACCGAGAGGCGCTTATGAAGTGGATCACTTCATCGCCCTGGAGCTCGGCGGATCGAACAGCGAAAAGAATCTCTGGATGCAGCCCTGCAATCCCCGTCCCGGGTGCAAGGAAAAGAACCGGACTGCGAACTGGCTTCACCGCGAAGTCTGCAAAAAGCGGATTACTCTCCGCGAAGCGCAGGAGGCGGTGCGCTCGGACTGGTACGCGGTCTATCTGAAGATTCCCAAATCCCCGTGAGGGGATTTTTTTATGAGCTATAATCAAGGTATGGCTTATTTCGTATATATCCTCAAATGCCTGGACGGCAGTCTTTATACCGGCATAGCCACCGATGTGGCCAGGCGCTTTGATGAACACAAGAACGGAACCGGCGCCAAATACACCCGCGCGCACCCTCCGAAAAAGATCGTCCATACGGAAAAATTCAGGAACCGGAGCCGAGCCCTGAAACGAGAGGCGGAAATCAAGCGCCTTCAGCGCAAAGATAAGCTGAAACTGATATCAGCCAGATAGCCGTTTTAGCCGTAAAATAAGGCCAAAAATAGGCCTATTTAAGGCGCTTTCCGCCCCTCCGGCTATCTTTCCCCTACCCATGGCTTCTATTGACAAAAGGCCATAGGTATGATATATTATATAGGTAATAAAAGCTCCTGTAATGGGGGCATTTTATTACCCCAAATATGAATACATTACTTACGGAATCCAAGCATTACGCGCTCGCCCTGAGCATCGCCGTCAATATGGCGGCTATCCCGGGTGCGAACCTCAATCTTCCTCCTGTAGGGCCGAATATCCTCATCGGCGAGGCTTTAAGCAGTGTATTATCCAGTCAGGCGCTTTCCGCAAGCTCTCTGCAGGTTGGATCTGAGACCGTAGCTAAAAAGCCGGCAGAAGAAAATAAACCTGAAGTCAGAACCAAGAAAGTTACTTTGACTGCCTATTCTTCCACCGTAGACCAGACAGATGACACGCCTTTCATTGCTGCATCGGGTAAGCGCGTCTACGACGGAATGATCGCAACCAACTTCCTGCCGTTCGGAACAAAAGTGAAGATCCCTGAACTCTTCGGAGACAAGGTATTCACTGTCGACGACCGCATGAACAGACGGTATACGGAACGCGTTGACATCTGGTTCTCGGAACGATCGGATGCGATAAGATTCGGAATCCGTACCGCCGAAATCGTGATTTTATAGGATAAAATCATCTCGACTTCGGTCGATGATGATCTTATATAAATAAAAAATAACCGCGTGAGGCGGTTATTTTTTATTTCGCTTACAACTACTATCCACTAACAACTAGTCACTAATCACTATTTACTGAATAATTCCCTCCCTTTCAGATAGCTTTCCTTTGAAAGCTGTCCAAATGACGCAAAGAGAAGCAGTGCGAGCGGAATCCAGCCGATGACAGGAATCGCCTTGAGTACGAACAGGGAAACCGTTCCGACGATAGCCGTACGCCAATCCATGCCCAGCGGAGCTGTCATGGAGAATTTCGTCCGGACCCAGGCGCCGAGAGAGACGGCCGCGAAGATTTTCGCCGCGCCCCAGACGCCGGCATAGATCAAGCCGACGAAGAATGTCAGCGGTAATCCGATCAGAGTCAGCGCCAGAGCGAGCATCAGAAGCGGAACCGCTATCGTCACCAGGAATCCGCGCAAAGCCTCTTTCCAGAATCCGGAGCGCATCTCTTCAGAATGCCTCTGAAGGAATCCGCCGAAGAAACGGACTGCCAGGACTGTTGCCGCAAGATAAGCGAGAAACGACATGATATGCGCGATGAAAGACAGGACATCGAAGAATCCTCCGTCGCCCATGCCGACCCAGCGCCTGTTCTGATTTTTTCTGCCTCTGCCCCAATCCGGCGCAGGCGTATGCCTGGTCTCTTTTCCGATTTTGGCACCGGACGCTACGACCGCATCATTTGCGGAAGCGTATTCGAGATTTCCTTTGATCACCGCATTTTCACCGAGAGTCAGGGATTGGACATTCCGGATCCGGACATTTCCGAGGACTGTTCCGTTGATGGTGATTTTTCCTCCGACAGCCGCGAAATCCCTGGCAACGGTTCCGTCAAGGATGATGTCGCCTCCGACAGCGAGGAATTCCCCGCTCACATAGGCTTCCGGAAGAAGATGGATCTTACCGCCGATCGCCATCAGGTCTCCGCCGACATTCTTGCCGAGAGTGAGGTCTCCGCCGAGGATCCTGAGGTCGTCGCTGACCGGACCGAGCATCTTGACCGATCCGCCGGCAAGCATGACATCGCGGGAGTTCTCCCCGGTGACGGTTATGTTGCCTCCGGCCGCAGTCAGGTCGCCGTGGACATTACCGGATATGTTGATATCGGACGATCCGACATAAAGGTTCTCTCCGACCGATTCATTCACATTGAGAGAATAGGTTTCACCCGTCCTCACCATCGCCGCCGAAGCCGAACCGGCCAAAGCAAGCGCCATTAATGATACTGCTGAGATTAATGATGGTTTTTTCATATTATTTTAATTATAACATACGAAACCCGCTTCTAAGGGAGGTTTTATTTATTAATAAATCCAATAGTGGACTTGGAAAGGTTTCATGAATTCATATTTATCTTGAATAATTATCCGGATTGACCGATAATATCAACATACAACATGTTGAAGGCCGGAAATAATTTCGCATTCATAGACAGCCAAAATCTGAATCTCAGCATTCAAGACCAGGGATGGAAGATTGATCAGGTGAAATTCCGAAAATATCTGAAAGAAAAATATGCCGTAACGAAAGCATATATTTTCATCGGATATATGGAAGAAAACAAGGATCTTTATAAATCCCTTCAGGAATACGGATATGTTCTGATTTTCAAGCCTACACTCAGATATAAGGACGGGACCACAAAAGGAAATTGCGACGCCGAGCTGGTGCTTCAGGCGATGATTGATTACTCGGAATATGATAAGGCGGTCATAGTGTCAGGGGATGGCGACTTTTATTGCCTCGCCGACTATCTTGAGAAAAGGGGGAAATTGGAAAGCGTCCTGATTCCTAACAGAAATAAATATTCGGCCCTGCTTAAAAAGATAAATAAAAGCGATAAAAAATACCTTAGTTTCATGAATGATCTGAGGACGAAGCTCGAATTTACAAAGAAAAAGGCCCCTTAGGGACGGAACCCTAAAGGGGCTTTTTCGTGATGATCTTAATAAGATAATATCATAATTTTCAGAATTTAGTCAATGATGAGCTTATTCACAACTGCGACAAAAATCCAGATTTAAATTTAAAATTTAGCCTTCAGACTTTATAACTTTCGACTATTACATAGCATCCTTCAATTCTATCGCATCGTCTTCATCCAACCCGGTTTCATCCATGAGATCCATGACCTCCTCCGCATCATCATTAAAATCCTCGTCGTCCTTTGTGCCCATGGATTAATTCAAATATTACTTATCTTATTCCCCTTTCATCGATTTGCTTAATACGCTGTCAAAAAGTTCTTTGAGTTTTGATTTTTTTCATAAGCATGATTGAAGATTAATTCGATCTAACCCACAAACTCATATACTCTTCTCGATTACGCCAGAGGAAATACACATTAAGCGCAAGAAGAATATTGGCAAGGATAGCTCCGCTGGTAAGAAGCCCGCCGTCCAGAAATAGGTGAAAGGCGACTATATTTACGGTTATCGGCGTAATGATAAGCGCGGCAAGCGCTTCACGACGCGACCACAGGCATGCAATAGCTAAAATGTTGACCACCGACATAATATAGTTGATGTAGGCGGTCGTCATAAGCATCTGGATAAACGCGAAGGCGATGTCCGTGTTATAAAGCTCGCGCGTCGGCGCCGGAAAAATGTTGAGCGCGCCAAAAACAGGCAAAAACAGTATCAATGACAACAGAACTTTTAAAATGATGTTAAGAATTTTCATATGGTTTATATCGTTGATTAATTATTGACGACGCACTTCTTGAAGTTATCGGGTATCGCCTTAGTATTTTTCATATTTTAAAATATCTGAAATTATTGATTCCCCAGATAATATTCCAGCGTATGGATCCAGTCCTCGTCCTGGCCGCCTTCTTCGTATTTCCTGTCCAGCATCCACTGGAGATATCCGCGGTCGGTTTTCGCCACTTCGGCGATCTTCTTGTCCTTATATTTCCCGAAATTGAACAGGCGGAACAGCGACGGCCGGCTGGAAATATCGATCATAGATTCAATGGCTTTTTCCTGGGACATCCCGTCTTTCGTCATTTTCGCCAGCAGGCGCTGGAAAAGCCCATTGAGAACTTTCACATCCCCTTCCGCGTCATGGGCAAGGGCGTGATCAATTTCGAGTTCCAGATAGTACCGCAGATATTGCAGGCTGTATTCCGAAATCTGATTCTCCGGATCAAGTTCGCGCGCCACGCGGAAAGTGCAGATCCGGTGCGGGATGGACATCCCTTCGGCTTCCAATATCGCGCAGTCGAATTTCGCATTGTGAGCGACCAGGATTCCGTCCTTAAGCCTTGCCTGCAGATCATCGAACATCGCGGTACCGCGGAAAGACGGCTTATGCGCCAGCATCTTGTTCGTGATGTTGGTGATGCTCATCGCCTTCACTGACATCGGCACAGGCGGCTTGAAATAGCCCTTATAAACGCCGTCAGAGGTTTTATAGCAAATCTGGGAAAGCCGGTCCGTGGCAACATCATTGCCGGTTGTTTCAGTATCAAGAAAAATCAGCTCCTTCATATTAATCAAAATATATCACAATCCCAGTCTCCTTGCGACGCCAGCTATCCGCCTACACTCCCTATCTGATTCCATCACGGACAAGCGAGAATCATTAAAATATCCCGCTTCATGCGGGATATTTTCAAGGGGAAATTATTTCAATGATATCTCCAATTTTTTATCCAATGCTTTCGCGATTTTATTAAGCTTTTCCGTAGTCATATTCTGGTCTCCGCCTTCGATGCGGGCGATTTCACTCTGAGTAGTCGAAATCTTTTTCGCCAAGCCGGCCTGCGTAAGCCCTCTTTTCTTCCTTGCCTGAAATATCGCATAACCCAAAGACAATCTATTGAACCCCTCTTCGAATCTCCGCCTGGCCTCCTTAGTCGGATACCGTTCCTTTAAATATTGCTCAAGAGATATGCCCTTCCATTTTTTATTAATGTCTATTTTTTTCATAATATTTTTGATATATAGATTAGCCCACGCATAATATATAGCATATATGCTATATGACTGTAAAGAGCTCGATGTTATCAGAATTTGCAATATGCATTTTTTGCATATTGCTTTTTCCGTCAACTGTCGGCCTTCGCCCCAATCAACTTTGAACTTTCGACTATTACAAGACTTCCTTCAATTGCATCGCGCTATCTTCATCCAAGCCTGTTTCGTCCATTAAATCCCTGACTTCCTCCGCTTCATCCGCCTCCAAGTCATGATCCTTCATCAATCTTTTTATTTCAGGATCGCCCTCCGCGGCTTCATCCTCAAATTCTTCGTTGTCTTTTGTGTTCATAAATTATTTTACAAATCTGTATTTTTATTCCTATAAACTACCTTTGTATTTCTAATATCAATTTCAATAAATTTTTTAATCCTTTTCCATATATTTATTTCAACATCTGCGTTACAAGCGCCACCATTAAATCCTTTTTCCTTGGATCACTCTCGGCAATCAAAAGCGTCAACGCGGTAAGCGCGTTAGGATTAATACTTCGCATTGATTTCAACTTTGCCTTTCGTAAAAACCAAAGGAATGCCCATGCGCCCGAGCGCTTATTGCCATCCACAAACGGGTGGTTTTTAACCATAAAATACAGCAGGTGCGCGGCTTTTTCTTCGATGGTTTCGTATATATCCTTTCCCCCAAAAGACTGCATGACATTCCCAACGATTCCCTCAACGTTCATAGGGTTTCGTTCTTGAGCGAAAATGTCGGTCGCTTCGCCTTTTTCCATTAATTCCGTACGGAGGACTTGGATTTCACTCATGAGCTCTTCTCCGCTTAGCTTGATTGATTTTTGAGTTTTTCCAATCGGCTTTAATGTTCCCTTGTCGTAGGCATCAAGAGAGACCCAAGTGCTAGAGAATTCTTTTATAAGCTCAAGGACTGATTTCGGATCAAGAGTAATATGCTCTGGTAAAAGCGCCTGAATATCCCCTACTGATTTCATAAACGCATCGTAGTTTTTCGCAATCTGTTTGCGATTTATGGTGTAACCTCTAGTTACGTGCTCTTTTAAGATTTTTGTCGCCCATTTACGAAAATCAGTAGCAGTTTTTGAATTCACGCGATAGCCTATCGAAATAACCGCATCCAGGTTATAAAACTGAGTATTGTAAGTCTTGCCATCACTGGCAGTTATTCGGAATTTCCTAATAACTGAATCTTTGCGTAACTCATTAGTTTTAAAAATATTTCTTAAGTGTTCATTAATTGTTGGGATAGTTACCCCAAAAAGGTTGGCTATTTGAGCTTGTGTGGCCCATACAGTTTCACGCTCAAAATCTCCGCGAAGCTCAATTGCCCCGCTCTTTGATTGATAGATAACTATATTTTTTTGTGCTTTTTTCGGTGCCATATTGGTTTGTATCTGATAATTTTATCAAAAAATATGTCCATTTACAATTTCGTTTACTACTCTACCATTCCCGCCCAAGGCGGGCCGGTGCGCTTGCCCGTCCGTAGCCTTGGCGTAGGAGGGCGAATTAGAGAATGAAGAATTATCCGGGCTCGCCCGTAAGAAAAACATTGGCCCCGGTCTTGAGTATCGCCAGCGCCTGCTCTTGAATCATGATTTATTTTAGTATTTATTTATCTAATCCAATAAAAAATCCGCCGATAAGACGGGTTCTATTTTTTCAACGAGAGATTTGCTGTGTTTCCGGTTTCCGAGACGGTCCGGTTCATCCACTAAAAAATTCCTGCGTTGAGTATGTGTGTAGCGCTGAGGATGAGTGTGTATTTTTTAATTTTTTAAATTAATTATTTTGCCCTTGCCCATAATGAACGAAAAAATTTTAATAGCACAAGCGAATCCTTTTTGTTTAATAAAACAATTAATGCGGGGCTATTTGAAGCCGCATCTTTAATTGAAGGGCCAAGAATATAGCCAGTATCATCAACAATTAAAAATCGATCATGTAAGTCCCCGAATTTTTTGTCGATAAATTTTGAGTACTCTTTTTTAAAGCGGATAATGCGACTATCAAAGGTGCCTTTTTTCTGGCCGTAAATTAAATGAATTTCTAATGATTTATCTATGCTATCAATTACATTATCAAATATTGTTTCATCCACCCATGAATCAGCTATCAAAACTTTAGATTTTGCAGACGCAAAAATCCCCCTTAAAAATTTATCAAATGTATGCGTGCTTTTTTTCTCAAATATATAAAGACTATTATCTAAAAACTTAGGATCTCTGTTATTCGGGATAATATTTAAATCCATAATATGCTGTATCCCATCAGTATTAACAGTAAGAATTCCCTGATTAATTGGATCTACCCATCCTGCATTTTGGGCGCGAGAATAAAAAATTGAGTTATATGCTATCCCTAACAAAGATTTCGGCCATTTATCGCGTATTTCTAGAACATTAACCTCTTGAGAGGTATTGCCCTTAACGCAATGAACCGCGATGGCCAAGAACATCTCATGGCCGCTTATTTTTTTTAGCGGAAGACAATTTAAAAATGCCCTGAGATTTTTCGCAAAGTCCATAAAAGCTAAGATTTATTTTTATACGCTATCAATATTCTTTTCCCTCGTGTAGTACTTACTCGTTCCAATAACTCTTTTCTAGTCATCCCTCGCAGAACGTTTACGACACTAGATCGTAATGGCTTCTGTTTTGTTAGTAGTCTTTTTTGTAACTCAGAGATCACCTCAGTGTCAATTTTCATTTCTTTGAAAAAACCACCATCGAAGAGTTTTTGAATCGGTGCCGTTAAATCTTCTGACCTACTTTTCTTTTTTGAAGATTTCACTGTCTTTTTTTTGGTTTTATCCTGACCGAAAATTGCTATTTCAATTTTTTCTAATTTTTCAAAAATTTGTTTATTAATTTCTTCCTGAGTCATATGTGATTAATTATTTTACTTTTTTAAACATCCATTTTTCACCGCCGACCATTTTTTCTTTTGGAATTTCTTCTCTTTCAAGGCCACTATTAAAGTCTTGGCATATTTGCGTGAGCATACGAGATACTACGCCTATCTGTTTTCCTTTTATTGTAAAGCCCTTTTGATTAAGTCTTTTTACTACTTCGGTTGGACTTTTCGCAGTTTCAAAAAAATCGCTATTTAATAGGCTATTTATGACCTGGCTAATCTTGGATTGCTTTTTTGTATTTTTATTTTCCATAATTCTTTATGTTGCGCTCTATGAGTTAAGTAAATTTATAATCTGCATAATTTTATGAACTGGAATCTCGTATTCTTTTTTTCCTACCAAAAGACCCTTATCTTTTAAATCTTTAAATGCTGGGTCAATACTACCTTTTTTAATCCCAGTATTTTTAGAGACCTCAATAGCCGTAATCATTTCTTCATCTATAAGCCCCTTGGTTCTAAGTAGTTTTTTCGCAAGTCCATACACCAGAATTTTTTTGGGGGTGGTTAATTCACCTTCTTTTAAAAATATCCCCTTAGTCGCTTTCTGAATTACAACAAATGGCTGAATGGCCTTAATGACCACGGCTTCGTCGAAGGGCCCGGTGTCAGAAAAAAGATCTTCAAGTGTATGTTTTTTATCTGCCATAACTCTTTTTAAATATTAATTAATAATTTCCCACGCGACTGAACAACTTCGAACTATTTTTCAGTATAGCAAGCATTCAATAAAAAAGCAAGTATTTTTAATAAAATACTTATAATCTCTACCTTCCTTCTCCCTGGCTCACATCTCGCTCCCCGTAGCTGGTCAGTGGTTATTTTTGCGGCTCAAGAACTTCTTGAATAACGCCCTGTACGCTGTCGCCCTCTTCCGGCATTATTGACATATGTTTTTTATTTGTACTTTTTGGTAGTAAAATTCTGCGCCCATCTTTTTTATCATACATCTTTATTGTTACGTTATCGCCTAATAAAGCTGCAACTCGATCGCCAGTATCAGCTTTTAACTGCTGACGACACAAAACGAGGTCGCCATCATTTATGCCTGCAAGATTCATTGAGTCTCCTTCTGCCCTAAGAATAAAATAGTTAAATCCGAATTTTATTTTTGATTTTTCTACTAAGATATATTCTTCGATATTTTCCTGTCCTAATAATGGATTACCGCAAGGGGCCGATCCAACAAGCGGCACGCGGATCATGCCTAGTCCTATTGAGGCTGGCATAGGCGCAAAATATTCTTTGCGCTCTTCTTCTCCCTTGATCCTGTCCTTGAAATATTTTTCTGTTTCTTTATCTACAAAATATATATAGCATCCCTTTATACCGCGAGTCATGAGTGTCTTATAAATATTTATAATATATCTTTCCAGTTCTAATGGGTCGGTAATGCCGTGCCAGCCATTTGCATCTTTGTAGTTTTTTTTATTTATCACCAAACGTTTTAACTTCTTATCATATCCTAACTCCGGCCCGACAATTATTCCAATATAATTTAAATCATACCCTTGAACTGTGTGGATGCACCCCACCTCATTAATAGCATTTGCTGAATTTACCCAGTCATGCATAACGCTATTCCATCTCAGCTTCGCGTCACCAATCTCAATATCATAGACCCGAGGATCCTTTTTTGATTTCCATTCCCAGGCATAGCCGGCCACTATCCGACATAGCTGTAATTCTTTATCTTTATTTTTTATGTCATCAATCATCGGTTGCACATCATCATAAATTCTAAAATCATAATCAGAGAATGATGTAGGGTCAGATTTTCTGCCATCGAATAAATTATTAACAAATTCAATATACTTTTCTCCTCCCATAACGCGTACCTGGCTTGTGAGATGATGATGGGTCGCTTTTAGGGTAGAAAAATTTTTCGCATGAACATCGGCGGGGCGAATGCTTTGCTTTTCATCATAAAAAAATATTTGATGATGCGAGGACTTTAAAATCCAATCCAACTCGGTTCCCACTTCCCCGAATCCCAGTTTTTTATTCATGCGATCGAACACCCCGAACCCCATAATATTTCTACGCTGCCGCAATCGATGCGCCTCATCAACAATAAGCACATCATATTTTTTATTAGTCACCTCGCTAGGACCAATAACCATCGTCGGAGATAGGCCCTCCACGCCCCGAAAAACTCTCTTCAGTGTTTTTCGTAAAGATCCCATCGGAACAACGAGGCCAACCTCAAGGCGCTTCGTTTCTTCTTTTTCTTTAAGTAATTTAACTAAAAATGTTGCGAGGATTGTTTTCCCCGTTCCAGGATTTCCATTTACGATATGCGTTCCATTTTCTGTTTTTGTAATTAAGCGAAGCAACTCCTTGCTAACAGCTAACTGATCCTCTGTTAGTGCCTTGTATGGTGAGTATTTAAAAAGGTCGCTGTTCCTTATCTGTACGAGATCTTTAGAAACGATCGACATTTTTCTTAGCTGCTCCCATATCACCTCAAATTTTGCTTTATATCGCTGGCGATCATAATAATCATGATCAAGAAGGCCTTGATTTCCATTCTGTAATCGATAAGTTCCTTCTGCCGCGATATGTTGGATTAAGAAAGACTCAATATCAAGCGTAGCTGATTTATTATATTCCTCATCGGTAATAACGTGCATCTGTTTTAACCGCCGTCGATCCACATTATCAAAATGCTGCTTACTCCTATTAAAAATACTTGTTGTTTCCCCTATGTAGGCCTCCTTACTATTCTCTAAGATATATACCACGGGCCAATTGCGCCCAAAAAAGTAATTTTTAAGCTGACCGAGTTTATTTATATCAAAGGGAAATGTTTTGATATCTGACATGCACTTTATAATTTATTATATTTCGTATGTTTTCCCTTAGCTTTTTCAACTGGGTACTTAGTTTCATTCTTTTCTATTTTCTTCTCAAGTGCATTAAGAACATCGATTTTTAAATCGTGACTCATCAAAAGAACCCAGTATAAAACATCTGCGAGCTCCTCGCCTATTTCTTGCTTAGCTTCGACGACATACTTTTCTATTTCTTCTTTACTCTTCCATTGGAAATGCTCCATCACCTCAGTAGCTTCAAGGACCAAGGATAAAGAAACGTCTTTAGAATTATGAAATTGCTTCCAGTCGCGAGCATCTCGGAAGGCAATTATTCTTTTTGTTAATTCATTAATATCTTTCATGTAATTTCTTAAATTCTACCTTAAAATTAAGTTAACTAAAAATGTGTAAAGTTAATGAGCTATTTAATCACCTTCTCTCTCGCTACGCGAGATCAGACAAGCTTAGACAATTCCTCCAAAATACGGACCATGGCGTAGGAATCCAGCTTGCAGTATTCCAGCATATCTTTTCTAAGCTTATTCCGCTCTGCGGCCGGTATGGAGCCGTCAATGAGCTTCAACCAGCTGGAAGAAGCAGTTCCCCCCTCCTGGATGGCGAGCTCCTTATAGGACAGCTCGGGCGCGAGCACGGGCAGGACTTTTTTGATGGAAGTGCTCCCTTTGAAATCCTTATGCACATAATGCTGTTTAGTGAAAACATCCATCAGGTCATAGGTGCGGCTGTTGACTGATTCCATAAACGGCGCGACCCATTCGACAGGCTCAGGACCTGAACTTAGGCGCTCGGCAATCTCCTTGTTCCGGGAACACTCAAATTTCTTGCTCCAGACGATGACACTGCCTGTATTGCTGATATCTTTGCGCATTGATTCGGCAAAAGGCCGGCTCGGATCGCTTTTTTTGTCATGCAGGAATTCCCGGAATTCCATTTCGGCTTCAGGACTCGCCTTTATATACAGCGCATACTGGAACGGAATCTGCTGGTACGGCGAAAATCCGTCAAACATCGGAATGGCGGACGGGAAAGTTTCATAATCAATGAAATACAGCGGGTATTTCAGATTTTCCAGCTCCTCGGCTATCTTTCCCCTGTTCACCATCACTTCATCCGTCGAATAAGCAGTCACCTGCTTCCGCTGAGCCGGAGACAGCTCCATATCTTCGGGAACTTCATGCATATTGAAAATCTCGCTGTCCACCAGCTCGGCCAGCTTTTTCTTGCTCAAACCGATGCGGGTGATGTCGTGAACGCCGTATTTCGGAATATGCGGATTGGAATGATTGAAAGTCGAACAATGATTGGATCTGCCTTTATAGACGCAGCAACAGGCGCCTTTCGGCTCGGCATTCTGGGAAAGATAATCTTTCGCCGAATCCATTTCCAACACAACTTCCTCGCAAAGCGCGTTCACTTCATGCGTGACATCGTCGCTTTTGAAAAGCTTGATGATATCCAATTCGCCCTGCCGGACATAATCGGGATTCAGATGCATCAGATTGATGACGTCCACTTTCAATCCGCATTTCCGCAGCAGAACCACCTGAAAAGCCAGGTCATAAAGATGGCGCTTCTTGTCTATCTCGTTGGAAGCTTTGATTTCAAAAATGCGGTGGCTGTCCGTCTCGGCGTCATATTTCAGAACGTCCACGGCGGCCATGAAGCCGTCCTTCACGAATACGGGCTGGAAAAGCGTCGGATTTTTCCGAGCGAGAAGTTCCTGTGTCAGTTTCTGCGCGGCCGCATCCCGTCCTTCAATTAGAATGCCGTCATCAAAAACCTGCCGGGCCACAAGCTCGACTTCGTTTCCGGTCTCTATGATGTGCTTTTCAAATTCCGTAAGCTCGGACGCATAATAGATGTCCGGCTTGTGGATCTTGTACCAGGTGTTTTTCGGACATTCACGATAAAGAATATAATCTGTTTTAGATAATATTAACGACATTAAAATAAATTATTGCAAAATAATCAATGACTCAGCTTTTTCCTAAAAATATCCAGGGCCTCTATTTGTGCTTTTTCAATATGCGCACCCGGTCGTTTTGATCTAATAAAATCCATAGCCTGCTCAAGGCTCATCCCTTTATTCTTCATCAGATAAGCGATTAAAAGAGCGCTTGATCGTCCATGTCCATTTTTACAATGCAGATAAACTTTTTTATCCTGCGAAACAAGCTTCTCCAGGATAGAAACTCCAAAGTCCATCTGATCGGGATTCGGCGAGTAATGATCGGCGGTCGGAATCCAGGCGTAAATTTTTACACCGAACGGCTGATCAATTTTCTTTTCTTCCAAAGATATGTCAGCGGTAATTCCCTCTTTTTTTAAGACTTCGGAAAGACCGACTGTACAGCACTGATTCGTACCTACATAAATTCCGTCGACAATATGATTATAATCCAAATTCGCCGGAGGCATTCCAGGAGGATGAATATGCGGAAACCTATTCCGACTAAAAAATGATTGCAAAAAATTCATAAAATTTATTTATATGATTCACGAGCAGCCTTCAAAGCTTTAGCCCACCAAATCAGCTGCTCGAGCATTATCTGCGCGGATTTTTCATTATTATCCAAAGATCCGGGCTTCAGCTCCCCTTTTTCATCGACGAGATTCCAGGGAAAGAATATGTGAACGCTGGTACGCATCGGCGCCATCTGAAGTTCGACTGCGACCTGCTTGAGCTGGGAAATCGCCCGCGATCCGCCGGTGCTTCCGTACGAAACAAACCCGAGCGCTTTTTTATTCCATTCTTTATAGATATAATCGATGTTATTTTTAAGCGCCGAAGGATAACCGTGATTGTATTCCGGCGTGACGAATATATAGGCATCGGCTTCAGCTATCTTTTTCGCCCAGCGATCCACATCCGGCTTTCCATAATCACCCTTCACATGGGAAGGGGAAATTCCTTCGGCAAAGATGGGCAATTGATAATCCCGGAGATCCAGAAGCTCCACTGATACGCCTTCCAATTTCTGCGCGCGTTCCATTATCCACTTCGCCGGCTTATCGCCGAACCGGTTCTCCCTGATGCTTGCAAGAATTATTTTAAGATTGATATTTTTCATATATTGATTATCTCATATTTACAGATGCCATCCAATCAAAAACCGGTAGCCTACGGCTACCGGTCACTTCTTTTTCCGGACGGTCTGTGGCGGATAAGACTCGGTCCGCATGAGTACATAGACATGGACTTCGAGATTTTCCGGCTTGCGATCGGCGAAATTGACGGTGTCGAATTTGCAGGTGACGATGCATCCCATTTCATCGATCTCGCTCCCACAGCCCTTGCAGACGATTTTACGGATCTCAGCTTTCTTCCCGGCCATCAGTTCCCCGCGCCTGAATGTTCTGAATCAAGGATATCACCGGCGATATCCTTCGGCAATAGGTGGTATAATTCCAATAAGATGATTTTTTGGATTACAAAACTTCCGGAGAACAGAAAAACCGCGCTGACAGTCGCTTCAATAATTCTCCTTGCGGCGGGAATCCTTCTGCTGATGGGCAGGACCCCTTTCGGACCTACCGGACAATTCGGATTCTGGTCAGGAAACGTACAGAGCCAATCCAACTCCCAGCATCTTTTTGACGCCTATTCCCTGACTCACATCAGCCATGGATTGCTATTTTATCTTCTGCTCTGGTGGTTGTTTCCGCAGATGTCATTTTCCCGCCGGCTCATCCTGGCCGTCGGACTGGAATCCGCCTGGGAAATACTCGAAAATACGGATTTTGTAATCAACCGCTACCGCGAGACGACCATCTCGCTGAATTATTACGGCGACAGCGTAGTGAATACGGTCGGAGACATCCTGGCGGCGATCGGAGGATTTTTCATCGCCGGAAAAATATCCTGGAAATGGTCTTTGGCGGTTTTTCTAATCCTGGAAATACTGCTGGCGGTTCTGATACGGGATAATCTCATCCTGAACATAATCACCCTTCTCTTCCCCCTTCCGGCTGTTCTGAATTGGCAACAGGGATAGCCTGAATCACGTAAAAATCCCTACTCTCATAAAAGCCCGTGAGGCATATCAAGACGCGTACGGAGAAATCGTGTGCGCCATGATTATCGTCACTACATAATAAAGCCAGTGAAGCATATAGGAATACAGGAATCCGTTCGGAACCCTGATTATCAATATCGGGAAAACATATCCGAAGATCAGGGCTGAAACCGTGAATCTGGCGACATATAAAAGCGGCGATCCGTTCAACGCAAGCAGGACATGACCGATTCCGAACAATATCATGCACCAGAAGGATATCTCTTTCACGCTGAATTTCCTGGCGTGGAAATCCAGAACCAAAGCGGCTATCAGGAGCTGCTGCAGAAGTATTTCGGCGAATTTAGGGATGAAATACCAGGAATTAGCCAACATGAGCTCCGGCGGATCCCAGGTCTCAGTCCATACCACCGAAGGAAGCATCGGCAGGGCGTAATAAGCGAATAAAAACAGACCCGATAAAAACAGAAGCATTGAAAGCGCTGTCGGGAAACTCCGCTCAACCGGCCGCCAGCCGCTGTAGACAGGCCAAAAAATATTCAGAATCAATATTATCCAGAAAAAATAATAAAGAGCTATCCAGGTCGGAGACAGATTATAATCGACCTCCAAGCCGAAAAGCGGCAGAAGCATGTAGTATCCGATATTCGAGGCTATCCAGATCGAAACGACCTGAATCAGGACTTTTATCGGCGGGAACGCTTTGTCATCCATATATCCATTATACTCCTAAATAGCTATAAATTATCCCCGCTTCGGAGATTCGCCTCGATTATTTTTGACTTATTGAAAAAAATATTGCATAATATCAGAAGCTTCGTTCCATATAAATGGAGGAAACTTGAAAAATTTCATTTGGAAAGTCTGTGAAATATACAGGCCATTCAGGAAAACAGCCCTGATAATGTTCTGCTTTCTTCTGGCCATTCAGGCTCTGTCCCTGGCCTCGCCCTTCCTATTCAAAGAGATAATCGACAGCATCGTCGCGAAAGAACCTATCGGCGCCATCATGCGCCTCGCGCTGATTTCGCTCGTGATTTTCTTCGTCCAGAATATATTCCTCAGCTATCACAAGGAGAACTTCGAGCTGGATAAAGTGGATTACGACATTCCCCGCTATGTGGCCAACATGACCATGGAAAAGCTTTTCAGCCTGTCCATAGGACAGCATAACAGCCAGCATTCCGGAATCAAGCAGAGCGTCATCAACCGCGGAGAGCATTCTCTGCAGACGCTCGCGTTCATGACGCTCTACGAAATCCTGCCACTGATCCTCAAGATCGCCGTGGTCGGAACTTTCGTAGTCATCCTGAATCCGATCATCGGACTGATCATGCTGACCGCCGCGGCGATTTTCGCAGGCGCCAGCATCCGGATCAATTCCCTGGTCAGGGTTGAACTAAAGGAATATCAGGAGATCAGCCACCGCAATTACAAAAAGCATGCGGAGATCCTGCGGAATCCGGAACTCATCCTCGCGCAGGCTCAGGACAGAAAAATCAGGGATGAATACGACGAAGCCCTTCTGAAATATTCGGATGCGGGCAAGCATCTCTGGAAACGATACATCGTCCTCGCCGCCCTCCGCAGCGCCGTCATCGGCATCGCGAAATTCGCGGTGGTCGCAGTCGGCGTCCTGCAGGTCTACAAAGGCACGCATACCGCCGGCGATCTCGTCCTCTTTATTTCCCTTTCAAGCGATCTCATGGGGAATTTCGGAAGCATCGGACCGATCCACCGCCAAGTCCTGGATCTTTATACCGCGGTGAACAAATATTTTTCCCTTCTGGACATAGAACCGGAAGTGAAAGTGATACAGAATCCCGTCCGCATGGACGATCTCCGCGGAAGGATCGAGTTCAAAAACGTATCCTTCGTCTATCCGATGAGAAAATACATCGTCAGCGAAGAAGAAAATGGAAAGGAATCCGGCGAGCCCGAGAAAAAGACGGGAGGCGCGCTCTCTGGCATCAGCTTCACGATTGAAGCCGGCCAGCGGGTCGCGCTCGTCGGACATTCCGGAGCCGGAAAATCGACCGTCTCCTATCTGATCCTCCGGGCATACGATCCGGATAACGGACAGGTCATCGTCGACCATAACGACCTGCGGCTGATCGACCTGAAAAGATACCGGGAACAGATCGGAACGGTCGAGCAGCATGTCAGCCTTTTCGACAACACGCTGAAATACAACATGACTTTCGGTCTTCCGGACAGAATGCCGATCACTGAAGAGGCTCTTGATGCGGCGGCCAAAACCGCCTGCATAGACCGCTTCTCCCATCGCCTGGAAAAAGGATATGACACATTCATCGGCGAACGCGGCGTGCGTCTGTCCGGCGGAGAGCGTCAACGTGTCGGCATCGCCAGAGCGGTGATCAAAGATCCGAGAATACTCATACTTGATGAAGCGACTTCGAGCCTTGATTCGGAGAATGAGTCGCTTATCCGGGACGCGATCGGCAAGGCGTCCGTGGGCAAGACCACAATCATCATCGCCCACCGGCTTTCCACCATCAAAGATGCCGATAAGATCCTCGTCCTGGATAAGGGCAGGCTCGTCGGACAGGGAAAACACGGCGAGCTCCTCGAATCCTGCGACGCATATAAGAATCTCATCCGCCATCAGATTGTCAAGCCGTAGACAGTCCTTCAATTATGAATCCCCCGCTAAATTTCAGCCGGGGGATTTTTTTATCAAATCGCCTGAATCTGAATAAAAATTCCGAAGGTAAAAAAAACAACCCCTTCCGGGGTTATTTTTCCTGACTGCGCTTATGCGCGAGCCACGTTGGTTGCCGCAGCGCCTTTTTCAGTCTGGACGACTTCAAAGGAGACGTTGTCGCCGACCTTCAAATCATCAAAGGCCACGCCGGACAGATCCTTGGAGTGGAAGAAAAGATCCTTCGCCTCGCCTTCGCGGGAGATGAATCCGAATCCACGATCCGTAAGGGTTTTAATTGTTCCGTTCATATATTGTATGTTTGGTTAGTTTTTGCGATAAATTCGACTAGATTTTCGTGTTCTATCTTAATTGTCTTAATAAAGGATAGCATACTTCAATTCTTTTGTCAAGTACATATATATGTGCTATGATTACCGGAAATATGGACAATCCTTCATTCCCGATGCGCATAAACCAGTTCCTCGCCAAGAAGCGCGGACTCACCCGCCGGAGCGCGGACGAACTTATCAAAAAAGGCCAGGTCTTCCTGAACGGCCGGCCGGCCATGCTTGGCGACAAAGTGCTGGAAAAAGATAACGTGGAATTCCGGTACCGCGGAAAAGAGATTCCGGGAAACAAAAAACAGAAATAAAACATCCGCCGAAGGCGGGTGTTTTTTATTCCTTTTCAGTGACGTTTATGGCGATATTATTTTTGCGGAACTCCTCCAACAGCTGGGCGCGGATATCCGCATCCAGGGCTTCCGGAGGGAAAACTCCCGGTTCCTTCATTTTCGGGATGGCGAGAGCGAAAATGGCGGCGCACAGGCCTGCGGCGTAGGAGACATAATTCGCGCCCGGATAAAGCTTGTTGATTTCCTCCTGATTCGGGAAAAGGATGTCGGCCTTGCGGATGACTTTCTTCTTGTCGCGGATCCCCTTTTCCTCGACTGAACACCAGAAATGGGCGTTATGGAGTTTTCCGGAGGCCACGAGTTTTTTCATGGCTTCAGGATGAAGAATATCCGGCCAGAGCTTGAGCAGGAATTCATAAGGAGCGACGAGCGCTTCGCCGATCTTCACCGGACGCTTCTTGAAAAGCCCTAACTTGAACAAAGTCCGGGCGAATTCTATTTCGCTTCCTCCGGCTTTCAGATCCACATATTTCGTCTTTATATGCTGCGGAATCGTACCCATGTCCTCCTGTGAAAGAAGGTAGCAGCGGGTGTTGTCGAACGGTTCCGGAAAATCGAAATATTCCTCTCCCGAGAAATTGTTCTTCTCCACGAACTTGTCGAATTCCCAGGTCCATGGCTTATGGAAAACCTCGTCAAAAAAAATCGCTTTTGACCAGGCGGTGAACGGAACATCGGAACTCACATCTTCCAGAAGGCGGACTTTGATGTATTCAATCCGCTTGAGCTTGGAAGAAAGTTCCTTAGCCACAAGATTCGTCAGGCCCGGCGACGCGGAGGCGTTGATGAGCGCTCGGATTCCGGCGGCTTTGAAATCGTTCTGGTATTTGAGCTGTTCCACCTTTCCGTCATCCCAGTTGGAGGCGAAATCCTGGTAATTGACCTTGGCCTCAATGGAGCATTTCATAAGGCTTTCATTGAAGGACGGCAGGGAGGCGTTTACGAGCAAATCCATGCCTTTGGCGGCCTCAACTACGGCCTTGCTGTCCTTGGCGTCCAGGACGCGGAAAACCGTCTTAGGGTCGGGATTTATGAACTTTTTAGCCTTATTCGCGTCTATATCGCAGATAAGAACCTGCTCTATTTCAGGCTTCCCGGACAGCAGTTTTGCGGCTATGGAACCGGTCGCTCCGGCCCCGATTATGAGGACTTTCATGAGGGTTGTTTCCCGACTATAGCACCGCCCTGGCGGATAAGCAAACTGCCCCAAATACCCTTATTTCAGGGTATAAACCACGTCTTTTCTTTCGATTACGATCTTCCAGCCGGCGCGTTTTGCGTGCCTGTAAAGTTTGGAGTTCGGATTGAAACAGATCGGATTTTCCACCAGCCGAAGGAAGCGGATGTCGGCTTCGGAATCGCCGACGCCGATGGAATTTTTCAAAGTGAGATTTTCCTTTCCGATCGCCCGCTTGAGGACCTTCGCCTTGTCGGCGACGATCTCCGGCTCCAGAGTCCGGCCTGTCAGCCGGCCTTTCTTGTCCACTTCGTAGATGCGGCCGTAGACCTTGTCGAATCCGAGATTCTTGCAGAATTCATTGACCATCACTTTCGGCGAATTGGAAATCGCCAGCATGAAATATCCTTTCTTGCGGAGGGATTTCACAAGATCGCGGGTGTAGCGGTACATCCTGTTCTGATGAAATTCCGTCGTCAGCTTCCCCATCCGGAGAAAATCCTTCAGCTTCACGCCTTTGATGTTCCCTTCAAAAGCATCCACCACTCCGTAGACATATTTGTCGTATATATCTTTGCGGTCCAACCAGTTCTTATAAGACTTCGCATACGCTTTACCGGCGCTCTTCGGGAAAATCCCCTCCTGGATGAGAGCGTCGGTGAGTTCAATCAGAAGGCTGGAACGGAAAATCGTTCCGTCGATATCGAAAATCGCCACTTTGTTCTTTTTTGCAGATTTTAATTTCATAGATTAATTCTAACATTTTCCCGCATCCATATGTCGGCAATAAAAAAAGCCCCACACGCTTTCGCGTATGGGGCCGTACAACAAAGAACTTCTTACTGCTTAGGAGCCTCCTCGGGAGTGGCCGGCTTGGCAGCGGCCGCTGCGGCCTCTTCCTTCGGCTTTTCCTTGGAAGGCGGGTCATCGGCCTTCAGCTTCTCATGGACCATGTTCGCCAGAAGGACCGAGATGATGGAATTTCCCGAACCGCCGTCTCCGCCTCCGGCGATGATGTCCGGAACGAGCTTCTGCCCGCTCTTGGCCAACGCGCTGGCGACTTCGATCTTGGCGTAATTTTCCGGATTGATGGACTCGACTTTCCTCTTGATGACGTCGGCTTCGGCCGATCCGACAGCCTGGATCTTCCCGGCTTCGGCGTTGCCGACGGTCGTGAGAACCATGGCATCGGCTTCGGCCACCAGCTTCTTGGACTGGGCGGCGCCTTCCGCTTCCTTCACAGCCGCGCGGGCCGCGAATTCGGCGATCGCCACTTTGCGTTCCGCGTCGACGACGCGGGACTGCGTATCAGCCAGTGCCTTCGCCTGTTGGAGCTCCTTGCGGGTCTCCTCGGCGAGCCTCTGGTTTTCATAGGTGATCTTATCCTGTTCGGCCAGCTTGCGATCCGTAAGCGTCTTCATCAGGTTATCGGGCGGAACGATATCGCCGATCAGCGTATCGACCGCACCGACATTGTATTCCTTGAGAGCGTCGGCGATCTTTTTCCTGGCATCTTCCTGACGCTCTTTGCGGTTCTTCAGAAACTCGATGACATCCGAACCCTGGGCCGCATTCCGGAAATAATTTCCGATAGTCGGCTCGAGGATCTGCGTCACGAGATTGACCATGCTTCCGAAGCGCGCAATGACCCTGGGGGCGTCGTTGCGCGGGACATGGATGATCTGGCTGACATCCAAATTAAACGTGAAGCCATCCGAGGATCGGACCGTGATAGTGGACAGATTCTCATCGAGCTTATGCGACTCCGTCTTGCCGGTCGCCCAGTTGAGGACGACGTTGGCCGTCGGAACGCATTCCACTTTATGAGTCTCCAGATTGATCGGATACTTGCCCGGATCAAGGGGCTCGAGCCAGACGCCCTTCTCGCCTTTTGATACGAGGTTGCCGTTAAGGAATCCAGGACCGGTGAGGTCCTTTCCTTCCTTTCCGACATAGGCGATGACGACGCCCACATGAGCGATCGGCACCGTAGTCATCTCCTTCATCTCGACGGTCGCGAAATGAGGATTCAGAAAGTAACGGCCGGCGAGCATCACCTGCTCCTGCAGACCTTTATGGCCTCCGTTATCCAGGAAAGCCTGTCCGTCCTGGTACATGTTATGCCCTTGGACTTCTTCGCCGGCGATATCGCCGGTATCAAGCGGCTTACCTTCCTTGGTCGTGACGATACCGACCATGTTATCAGGTATCTCCAGTGCGTCGACCTGAGTCACAGTGAAAAGAGACTTATTGATGCGATATGTTCCGGGCGGAATGATCGTGATCTGCGTACCGCGCTCACCGCCGTTCTGTAGAAACGCTCTCGCGTCCTGAAAGGAACTGCACTCGACTTTTCGGGCAAGGACCTGGCCTTCCTTCAAAGGCTTGCCGTCCCTCGCCTCAACTACGCCGATCGATCCTTGGCAGACCGTCGTGAAGCTTTCGAGCGTGACCGTATACTGCCAGGGCCAGAGCCAGAAATGGACTCCCGGCGCCAGCGTATCGGCCTGCAGGCCGGCTTCTCCGTTCAGCGCGACAATCGCGCCGTCCGGCATGGTCTTGTTCTGACCGAGAAGCACGAACTTTTTGTTCACGATGCCGAGCGCGTTTTCGGGAACCAGCACCACGCCGAATACCCGAAGCACGAGCTTGTATCCGAGCACCAGCGCCGCCAAAGGCGCCAGCCACAACAGGACCATCAACAGGCTTCTTTCCATCGTTAACCTCCAATTTTCAAAGCTGCGACCTTAAAAAATCCAGGCCACAGACTAGAAAGAATAATAAACTATTTTTAAATTTAAGTCAAACTATTTTATGAACGCTTTCAGATCAGCCAGCACTTCCTCCGCGTGCATCTCCGGCTTCACATTCTCATAAATTTTAGCGATCTTACCTTCCGGATCTATCAAAAAAGAAGTGCGGAAAATCCCCATATATTCCCGGCCCATGAATTTCTTTTTGCCCCAGACTCCATATTTCTCCAGGACTTTTTTGGATTCGTCGGAAAGCAAAGCGAAAGGCAGGTCAAATTTGGCGGTGAATTTTCCGTGGCTGACCGGAGAGTCCGCGCTCATGCCGAGAACGACAGCTTTCATTTTTCTGAATGCCGGGAAATTGTCCCGTATTCCGCAGGCTTCTTTCGTGCATCCCGGCGTGTCGTCTTTCGGATAAAAATAAAGCAAAACCCACTTTCCCGCATAATCGGAAAGTTCATGTTCTTTTCCTGTCGCATCCGGCAGTTTGAAATCCGGCGCTTTTTGACCTATTTTTAAATCCATATTCTTAAATTATCTATTATCTCCGCTACCGGGTAATTTTCCGCGATTCTTTCTGGATCGGAGCTTTTCGATGTTTCCGGAAGCGACATCTTCCAGATTCAGGCCGAGCTCGGCGGACAACTGGGAAACATACCAGAGGACATCCCCGATTTCATCGGACATTTCTTTCCGGGTCGCTTCATCGATGGCTCCGTTCTTATCCCGGATGACCTTTTTCGATTTTCCGGCCACTTCGCCGGATTCACTGGCCATACCTAAAGTCGTATAAACGAGATTCTTCCCGCCGTCCTTCGGATAGATGGCTGTTTCGCCGGTCAATTTCTGATATTCTTCGAAAGTCATATTTTGATTATAACACTTTCATTCATCTATTTTTTTTGCTAAAGTACCAATATTCCGGGATCGTCTAATGGTAGGACACCGCCCTTTGGAGGCGGGTATCGGGGTTCGAATCCCTGTCCCGGAACAATTAAAAATAGTCGGATCTATTCCGGCTATTTTTGATTTCGGGATTCGAGCCAGCCGCACCCCGTATCAGGAAAGGTGGGAAACCGAAGGTGTCCCAGACGGGGGTCGGGGCGCGGCGGAAAGGTTCGGTGAGCGAGCGGGCCGTCCGGCCGCGAGTGAAACTTTAAATCCCTGTCCCGGAACAAAATAAAAATAAAAAAAGGGAGCAGAACCGAGTCGCTCCCCTCCCTGCGGATACGTCCCGGACTTAATCCGGATATTCCACAGGGGTTAATCTGAGAATAACTTAAAAAGAATGTCGAGTCGATAAAAAACACCCTATTTCAGGGTGTCATTCTTCTTCCGCAGATAAACTCCGACCTTATGCATACGAAGCATTCCGATAAGCCACATAGGAATCATGATCAGCAGGAGGATTACTGCGAAAACATGAATCAGTTCCGGAAATAATCTTATCAGGACCGAATAAGCCAGAAGGAGCGTGAAGGGAATCAGCGCGGAAAGCATCTGGGCGACGAGTATTTTCCGGAGCAATTTATCGGACACGTCTTTGCTTTTTGGAATCGCAAGGATTAACAATCTGGACCAGCAGCGCAGCGGATTCCGCATCTCATTTCCCGGACTCTGGAGCTGAATCAAATATAATCCAAAACCGGAAAAATTCAAATTCTATTTATGCCGGAATTACAGAATCTTGCCAGTTGCGCATGTTAATGATTTAATCATATCAGGACTTCATAAGGAGAAATTATGACCAAAAAGGATAAGGTCGCCATAGCGGTCTGTCTGACAGCCGGAATCATAGTCGGAATAGCCGCGAGGGAACATGCCTACGGCCTGCTGACCACCGGAACCCTCCTGCTCCTATACGGAATCATGGGAGTCATTGAATAAAAAACACCCCGATCAGGGGTGTTTTCTTTTAGAGATGTTTTTTGACCATCTTCCACGAGGCCATGGCTTCTTTTTCAAGCATCTTGGCTTCCTTTGCGGAAAGCTTGCGGGCCTTGCTATAGGTGGCGGTCGCCTTTCTCATCGCGGCTTTATATTCAGCCTCACCCATCTTGGTCAGTTTTTTAATCTGAGGAGCGGCCATCTTATAAAGTTCCGCAACCCGGTCCTTGGCATCCTTACGGAGGCTTTTTCCGGACTTAGGAGCAAGCATCAGACCAGCGGCCACTCCAAGAGCGGCTCCGGCCAAAGCTCCGCCCATAAGCTTCATCATTTGATTTTTTTTCATGGTATTTGAAATATTTTTATTTGGAACGACCTTTTTTATGATGTCCGGCCTTATCGGCGCGGTCAGTCAGAAACATTGAGAGGATCGGGAGCGATGAAAGCCGCTCGATAAGATCGGAAAGCGAATCCTTGAGTTCATCGGAAGCATCGCCAAGATTATCCGTTATGCGGCGCAGCTCCTTGGTGATCTTTACCAGATGATACGCGATCATTCCGCAAAGGATGCTCAGCGCGATGATCGCGAATGAGACCGTGAAATAAAAAAGTGTCTGGGAAATTATCAGCATCGTCATATTAAATACAGTATAACATATTTAAAATACGGAAATGAAAATGATATGCTTAATCTTATATGAACAACAGACTTACACTTATCTATTGGATCCTCGGCATAATAATATTATCGGTTCCGGTCATGGCCCTCGGACCTGTCCTCTGGCCTCCGGCGGCCGACACACCGGTTCCGACTCCGGTCCAGCTCGGATTTTTTGTCGCAATCTCCCTGATTGAGGCTCTGCTCTTCAGCACGGGCCTGGTATTCCTGCTCTTCGGATTCAGCGTTGTGAAAAATGCACCGGCGGCCCTGAGCCGCGTCGCCTGGATGTTTTACGCCAGCGCAGCCTGGATGCTGATCTCCTGGTGGCCGCACGATAATTTCCACCGCTCGATCAATGAAACCGAGCTTCAGAAGCTCCTATATATAGAATACGGGTTCCATTTCACCCTGATTGTCGCAGGTCTGGCCATCGCCTACACTTTCTTCCAGATTTTTAGCTACATCGAAGCGACCAAACCGAGCCAGAACTGATCCGCTTTACAAATACCGTACGTCTCCCGTATAGTATTTTCATCGCTTAAACCATGATTCTCGCAACCCACGGCATAGTCGGAGGAGCTATCGGCTATCTGCTGCCGCAAAATCCCCTGCTTTCCTTCTTTCTCGGCTTCCTGAGCCATTTTTTGATCGATGCGATTCCCCACTGGCATTATCCGGTCCTTTCCTCAAAAGTAAATCCGGAAAATCAGATGGAAAACGACATGGAGCTGAACAGATGGTTCATCGTCGACCTTTTCGATATCGGCCTGGATTTCGCCGCAGGTCTGGCGATATCGGCATTTTTCTTCCATCCGGAAATCTCTCCTGATCCGGCGATGATGTCGATACTGAGCGGCGCAATCGGCGGAGTCCTGCCTGATCCGCTGCAATTCCTGTACTGGAAGATGCCGAATCGGGCGCTCATTACACTGCAGAAATTCCATCTCTGGATCCATTCGACCATGAATTTGGATAAAAAATATCTGATAGGAATCACCTCGCAGGCAGGATTCGCCGCATTGATAATCTGGGCGACTCTGCAGATATAAAAATCCCAGCAGGTTGTGCGGGGATTTTTATTTGACGCCTCTCTTATAGAGCTGAGTAAGCGCAAAGAGGAAGCTCAGCAAAAGCGGTCCGATCAGGAAACCGTACATTCCGAAAATACTGAGACCGCCGAGGACGGAAAGAAAAACAAGAAGCGGATGCACTCCGAGACCGGAAGAAATCAGCTTCGGCCTGAGAAGATTATCCACCAGACTTACGCCGAAAGCCCACAGCGCCATGCCGGCAGCCGAAGCGATTTCCTGGTTCGCAAAAAGATAGATGGTCGCCGGAATGGTCACCAGCGCATTTCCGATCCCGGGAACCAGAGAAGTGATGACTGCAATCGCCCCCCAGAGCGCGAAATTCGGGACTCCGAAAATCATGAAGCCTACCCCGGCCGTAAGACCCTGGACCAACGCCACCAACAGAGACCCCTTCACTATCGAATTTATGGTCTTCTCAAAACTGGTCAGCACGAGATTGTCATCCGTATTCTGAAGCGGACTCAGCTGAAAAATAAGATCTTTGAGCTTATCTCCGTCCCTGAGGAAAAAGAACATCGCAAGCAGGACCAGAAAAATATGGACAGTCGCATCAGTCGCGCCGGAAAACAGGCTCCCGACATTGGTCAGCAGATACTGAAGTGGAACCCGGATAAAATCTCCGAGATCCGCAACCAACTGTTCCAGCGGTATGCCGACAGATCGCTCCTTGGCCAGAAGAATCAAGCCGTTAAGAACTTCTTCGATTTCGGAATTATTGGTAAGCGAAGCGTAAAGACCCTGCGCCTGATTGACGACCATCGTCCCTACGAAGAAAAGCGGCACGAAAATCGCCAGCAGGATGGAGATGATGGTTATGAACGCGGCGATATTCGGCAGAGACGGAATCAATCTCAGGACAAACCGGTGCCAAGGCATGAAAATGGCCGCGAACGTGGCGGCGAAAATGAGCGCTCCGAAATATGGAAAGAAAATCAACGCGTTCAGGGCGAGGACGACGGTAAAAAGTCCGAAAAAGAAATAATGCTGTATTTTGTCCGATTCAGGCATACCAGGTAGTGAGTCTGCGGTGCTTATCCGCAGAATCTTAATTTTTGTTAATATTTATACTTTTTATTATTTACCATCCTATCTTAGATGCCGGTCAGTATAAGGCGGACAAGATTAGATTCTCGCCGCAGATCTACTGCCTGGCATATGGATATTATAACATCTTATCCGGATATGCTCAGCTCGCCGCTGTTGACAAAATAAACAATAAAAAAACCGCCCCTTGAAGGCGGCATCACTTCTTATTTTTTTGGAGGGCCCAGGATCTGAGATGCTCGTAGTCGGTCGCACCGCAGATGGAACCGCTTGTCTTGGAATTGAAGAAAAAGGGAATGGCGGCGCAAGGCGGATCAGCCTTGTTTCCCATCTCTTGGAACTTCGCTCTACCCGTGCTGGTTGCGATATCGTAACGATCCACGCGGATGCCTTCCTCTTTCTCGAGCTTCTCAAGAAGCGGCTCCATTCTCTTACAAGGACCGCACCAGGGAGCGGCGAACATCTGCAGATACTGGCCGTCGGACCCGGACTCTTCATCCGCTTTGGTGCCGGCAGATGCGTAGAGATACCGCCCGGCGGGTTCAGTCTTTTTTTCGACTTTGGCTCCGGCGGACAGACACAGCAGGCCCGTACCCATAAAAATTCCGGAAAGCGACAGGATTGCGCCCCTTCGATTCATTTCAAATCTCCATAATAGGATCTGGAAGAGATGATAGCATCAGCAAACGATACATTCAATACCGTCCGAAATTCTGATATAATATTCCCATAGACCATGAAAAAACAATCCGGAATGATCCCGATAATAACCACTTTTCTCGGCGCCGGAACCCTGGCGGTGATAGCCGGAGGCTTTTTCGGATATTCCCTGTATTTCAAATCAAAGATCGATTCATTGAACCGCGAACAGCGGGTCCAGAGCCTGATTTCCATCCAGGAGCGCCAGATAAGCGTTCTGACAGATGACATATCCGAACTCCGGTCGGAACTCGGCATAACCAGAAAAAAAGCCGTGGAAGAGACCACTGAGCTGGCTCAGAAACTTTCGGAAGAGCAGAAGAAGCGCGACCGGGCCGAAGCGCAGAGAAACGCGGAAGCTGAAGCGACAAAGCTGAAAATCACCGAACTTGAAAAAGGCGTCAGCGAAGCCAAGACTTACGACACCTCCAAAATAATCGCTGAATGGCGGCCGCGCATCGCGTACATATCCTGCGACTGGAAGAACAACAACGGATCCGTATATCAGACCCAGACCGGATCCGGAATCCTGGCGAAAGAACCGGGCGGATATCCGGCGGTGGTTACTAACACCCATGTCATCCTGAATGAAAACAATGCCCCTCCGTCTCTCTGCCGTATACAATTTCCGGATTACGGAAAAACCACGACCGTTTCTCCGGACCAGATTTTCAAATCATCGAACGGATTCGACTGGTCCAGAATAGATCTCGATTCCAGCGACAGCTACCTGAACGATCTTTCCGCGAAATCCTTCCCGGCATGCACGGATACGCCGTCCGTCGGATCGAATATCGTCATCCTCGGCTATCCTGGAATCGGATCGCAGACCGATATCACCGCAACCGAAGGGATAGTTTCCGGATATGACGGAGACTATTACATCACATCCGCGAAAGTGGAGCGCGGAAACTCCGGAGGCGCGGCCGTGCTTCTCCGTCAGAACTGCTATCTTGGCATTCCGACATTCACCCGCACCGGGGACATTGAATCGCTTGCCAGGATACTTAAATCCCGGCTCATATTCCAGTCGCAGTAGATTTGGAATTTCCCGGAAAATCATTTAATATTCCCCTATGAACAAAAAATTCCTATTCAAGGCGATGCAGACCGTCGTGATAGGCATAGTCGCCTTCACAATGCTCGGAAGCAGCATCCTCTACATCTTCAATTAAAAAACTCCCCGTTGAGGGGAGTTTTTTAATTCCGTTAAAGTTTGAGATACCGACTGACGGCGATTGCGCTGGAAACAGTGCCGAGGGTGATCCCGAAAATCAGCTGATAACCGAAAAGGATGGGGGAATTATTGTAAAAATAAGACTGGAGATTGATCTCAGGCATCAGGATATCGGCGTAGGGACCTGCAAAATATATCAGCGGAAGCATCAGCAGAAGGCTGATCAAGGCGGCGAAGACTCCGTACATTATCCCCTGCACGATATACGGACCGCGGATGAATTTATTGCCGGCTCCTACCAGGCGCATGACGCCGATCTCGTCTCGGCCGGAATAAATCGTGAGAATTATCGTATTCAGAGTGACCAGGATAGCGATGACTGAAAGAATCGCGGTCAGGGCGATGCCGACGCGGCGGGCGGTGTCCACTATCGATGCCAGCCGGTTGATGACGACCTGATTCTGATTGTAAGTTATCTGGTCGACTGCCGATTTGAGGTTTTCCGCGTTCAGATAAGCGGCGATTACCGGATAATCCTTAGGATCGTTCGCCTTGATGTTCAAAGAGGCTGAAAGCGGATTCTCATTAAGAACTTCAAGAGCCTGGCTGATGGTCGGATCATCCTTATGCCTTTCCTGAAAGAGCGACAGCGCTTCGCTTCGGGAAACATATTGGACGCCTTTGACTTCAGACAGACTCTCCAGAGACCTCTTCAATCTGAGGATTTCATCCTCTGAAGCGGTGTTCTGGAAATAGACGCTGATATCTATCTTGTCGCGCAGCAGTACGATCGCATTGTTCGTAAGGACATTGAAAATTATCAGACTGAGAAAAACAAAAAGCGCCAGCGTCATTACCGACAAAGTCGGGACCGACTGCCAGCCGTTGCGCATGAAACCGTTTATACCGTATTTTATTATCCGATAAAGCGTTGTAAGCATTTAAGCCAGTACATATTTACCCTTCTCTTCATCCCTTATAATTCTACCATTATCAATGCTGATGACCCTTTTCTGGATGCTGTTGACGATATCCTTATTATGAGTGACGAGAATGACCGTCGTGCCGAGTTCGTTGATCTTCAGCAGAAGCTTCATGATTTCCGCGGAATTGATCGGGTCGAGATTTCCAGTCGGCTCGTCCGCCACGACCACGGCCGGCCGATGGATCATCGCCCGGGCGATGGCTACGCGCTGTTTCTCGCCTCCGGAAAGCTCGCTCGGGAAATTGAATGCCCGGTGAGCCAATCCGACCATATCCAAAACCTGCGGCACGAACTGGTCTATTTCCGACTGCGGGCGCCCCTCCACTTCCAGCGCAAATGCGATATTTTCATAGGCATTTTTAGTCGGCAAAAGGCGGAAATCCTGGAAAACTATTCCGATCTGACGCCGGAGAGAAGTAAGCTCTTTCGGGAAAAGCTTATTCACCTCGTACGGTCCGAAAACAATCCTCCCTTTCGTAGGCTTTTCCTCCCCTATCAAAAGCTTGATTATCGTAGATTTCCCGGCGCCGTTGCGTCCCACCAAAGAAACGAACTCATTCGGCTTGATGCTGAAATTTATGTTCTCCAAAGCCACCGAATGATCGTTATAGACTTTTGAGACATTCTGAAATGAAATCATATTGAATATAGCCGCAGATTGCATCACATCTGAATGCGATGTCTTCCTGAATTATTTAATTCTCACTTTAAATTATACTTAAAAAAGTCCTCAAAGTCTATAAAGTCAAAAGCGGGGCATTAAAGAATCTCCATACTTTCAACCTTATGACTTTTGACCATCAAGCTCCAGTTCGGCCTCGATGAATTTATCAAGCTCGCCGCCGAGAACCTTATCCGGCTGATGACTGACCGCGCCAGTCCGATGGTCTTTTATCTGCTGGTACGGATGGAGGACGTAAGAACGTATCTGATTTCCCCATTCCGGCTTCACCTGAGTGCGGAGATTCTTCAATTCCCCCTCCTGTTTTTCCTGCATGAGCTTGAAAAGCTTGGCTTTAAGGAGCGACAAAGCCTTTTCCCGGTTGGCGGACTGGGATCTCTCAACCTGCGAAGCGGCGGCGAGGCCGGTCGGCAGATGGACGATTCGGACAGCGGTCTCCCGCTTGTTCACGTTCTGCCCTCCGGGGCCGCTGGATCGGGATAATTCAACCTTCAGATCTTCCGCCGGGATGACGAAATTACGCGCTTCCAGCTCAGGAAGTTCCGGAAGGACTTCAACTAAGGCAAAAGAAGTGTGCCTGAGCTGCTTGGAATCAAACGGGGAAATCCTGACCAGACGATGGACGCCGGATTCATTTCTCAGACTTCCAAAAGCGTATTCACCGCGGATATCGATAGCGCGGTCATCGATCAAGGCCACTTTCCAGCCGCGATTCTGCGCATATCTGACGTACATATTCAAAAGCATATTCGCCCAATCTTTCGCATCTTCCCCGCCCACGCCCGGAAATATGGAAATATGCGCGTGCCCTTCGTCATATTTTTTATCGAGTTGTCTGAACATATTTTTGGAGCCACTTCCCGGATTCGAACCGGGGACCTTTCCCTTACGAAGGGACTGCTCTACCAGCTGAGCTAAAGTGGCATCATTTATCAGACGATTGCGCTGATAAAATATCCTACATAATAAGATACCGCCGCTGCAATCCCCCCGACGAAGAGCATCTCCATTCCCGACCAGAGCCAGTGCGCCTTAGTGATGATGGAACGTAATGATCCTACGGTAAAAAGCGCGAAAGAAGTCGCAAGAATCGAATAGATAAATATGGACTGTCGGGAAATTTCCATGAAAGTGAACGGCAAAAGAGGCAGGGTACCGGCGACGACGAAAGCCAGGAACGTCAATGAAGCGCCTTTCCACTCGCTTCCATGCTCCGGCTCTCCGAAACCGAGCTCATATTTCATCATGAAATCAACCCAGAATTTTTTATTGGATTTTATAAGATTAGTGAGTTGAACCGAGGTCGCATCATCAAATCCGTGTTTTTCAAAGATTTCCATCACCTCCTCATGCTCCCTGTCCGGAAGATTTTCCACTTCATGCCATTCCCTTTTCTCCTCCTCGATGTAAAGTTCATTTTCCGAACGGCTGCCGAGAAAATTGCTCGCAGCCATGGAAAATCCATCTGCCAGAAGGTTGGCGAAACCGAGGATTATTATGACCGAAGAGGCCATATCGGCGCCGACAGCTCCCGCCACGACCGCAAAAGTCGTGATTATGCCGTCATTGGCTCCATAAACAAGATCTTTTATGTAGTTGCCGACATTGAAGTGTTTCTCCATGATAGATATAATACTTTAGAAAGCGAGATTAGTATAGTGGCAGTACACGACCTTCCCAAGGTTGGGGCGCCGGTTCGATTCCGGTATCTCGCTCAATTTCAATCACTCAAAATGCGCCTCCGGAAACGGGTGCGTTTTTCTCCAATCGGACAGATCTTCGATTTTTTGAACTCCGTCATTCCTCACGGCATCAAATATCTCTTTGGAATAAAAGGAGTTTTTGTTCAATGGCGATGCGGGATAAAGATTTTGCTCGGCCAATTGCGCCTTTAAAAGAATTATCAGGTCTTTCTTTTCTTGAGATAATTCAGCCCATTCTTTTTCGTGAGCTTCCAGAATATGCCGGTATTTATCCAGGACGAAATGTATGTCGACATTCCAATTTCGATCATTGAAAAGATATTTGACCTTGAGATATATTCCGTATTTTTCAGAATCCCTCCCCTTATTCATGCGGTTATTGAAAGTCAGCCGCCTCACTTCGGGCCTGGAAATAAGTCCGCGCAGAAAATCAGCTATCGGCTCAAATAAAATATCATCATTATACACATGCACATCGATATCCGGCTTCAGCATGGTGCCGTGCATAAAACTGCCGGTTAAAAAAACAGTCCCGAATTTGCCTAGCATTTCCGGAATTTTAAAAGCGCTCAATAAAGCCTGCGCATCCCGCCTCACATCTTCTGATTTTCGTTTCGCCTCTATTAATGAAATCATATCCTTATTTTAAAACCACCTTCGCCCCGTCCCAGACGAAATCCTGGGAAAGTATCAGTATCCAGCTTTCCCGGCGGGCTTTGCCGAGCCAAGCGTTGAAATCCTGACTGCTCAGATTCATCCGGCCTTCAAGTATCTCTTTCCTGGCCTGGGGAATAAGGATCTGCTCCTTGAAATCCGCAAGACTCAGCCCGTACAGCTTGTTTATGCCGTCTGCAATCTGCGGCGCCTCCTTCAGAGCCGCGGAAATATTCTTTTCTGAAATCTCATCGATTTCCCTTGAGCTCACCCTCGATTTCAACTCGTTCATGATGATTTCCCGTGAAATCATCTCGTCAATCACCGCGCGCTTCAGCTCGTTATAGGAATCCGGGACATCCAGCTTGGACGGATCGGATCCGGAGTACGTAAGGGCATTGCGATAATAATCGTACGCCAGGGAAAGATTGCGATCCACCTCATCGCCGGTAATGAATGAATAATTCACGAAAACCAGCGGATACAGGCCGTCCCAGGCCACCCGGTAGCTTAAAAGGCCGATAGTCATGAGAATTGCGAAAGTTATGCTTGAACGCCGGAATGACATGTTTATTGAGTAGTTGAAGATTGACTTGAAGGCACGACGATTATCAGTTTCTCTCCCGGATTCTTGTAGTTGAAGCGGCTCCTCAGCTCCTTCTCAAGATTTTCCGGAATTTTCAGATACTCGATATCGGAACTGAGATTGAGACTGTCGGCTTTAAGCGCCTCCAACCTGAGGCGCAAGGATCCGGCGGACGCGGACAGGGTCCGGTTGGAAAAATAAAGCTGTCCGCTGACAAAAATCAGCGCTCCGCCGACAATCAGCGCCATCAATGAAATAAGGCGCTTCATCCCTCACCCTTTAAGAACTGCGAAGCTCCCGCAATTCTCTTTCATCAATAGACGACTATTCTGGTAAGATTTTTTCATAATTGAATTAATAGTTGTTTCCGCTTCGGTCTGGAATTGCCTGTTCTTAAAGGGTGAGGGACTCTTCCATTCATCTTATCATTTTTTTAACAGCTCCTTAAACACACTTGCCGGCACATCAATCTTGTTCTTCATGCCGATTTCCTTCAATTTCTCCTTTCCCCGCTGCTGCTTTTTCCAGAGCTTCATCTTCCTGGTTATATCGCCGCCGTTCTTTCCGAAATTCCCGAGCTCCTTCTTTATGGCCGGAATCGTCTCCCTGGCTATGACCTTCCCGCCGACAACCGCCTGGATCGCCTGGGAAAACTGCAATGGCGGCAACAGTTCCTTGAGTCTTTCCACCGTCTTACGGGCGTCGCGATCAAGGTCGTCGCTATGGACGATGCGCGTCAATCCTCCGACATCATGGCCGGCGACGAGAACTTCCAGCTTTGAAACATCGGCTTTTTCGTAAGAAGAGATCTCATAGCTGAGCGATGCATAACCGGCGGAAATGGATTTAAGCTGATCATCGAAATCACGGATGAGATCGGACAGCGGAAGATTCGCGGAAATCATCATCGTCTTTCCGATCATGTTCGTAGTTATGTTATATAGGCGGAATGTCTCCTGAAGACGGAGAACGGTCCCTACATATTCCGCCGGAGCCAGGATGTCGATCTTGGCTATCGGCTCAAGGACTTCCATATAATTGGACGGGAAATCCTTCGGATTCGTCACCAGAAGCCACTCGCCGTTCTGGAATCTGACTTTATAAGAAACCGACGGGAAGCTGTGCACCGTTCGGATATTGAATTCCTTTTCAAGACGTTCGGCGGTTATTTCAAAGTGAAGCTTGCCGAGAAATCCGGTCTTGAATCCCCTGCCGAGAAATTCATTGAAATCGGCTTCGAATTTCAGCGCGGAATCGTTGAGTTTCAGTTTTCCGAGCGCGGCTTTCAGATCTTCGTAGTTGTCGCTTTCTTCCGGATAGAAAGAGACGAAAACAACCGGCTGCGGATCCTTGTAGCCGTCGAGAGCCAGATCCTTCGGATCGGCCTTATCCAAAGCGCGCTTCAAAATTATCGTATCTCCGATCTTGAGAGAATCCGGATTCTTCAATCCGGTGGCGATATAGCCGATCTGGCCTTCTTCCATAGCCTTATCGGTGTTCATCTGCGGAGAAAAATGCCCGAGCTCTTTTATCTTGAAAGTGGTCTTGGTCGCCACGAGATGCGCTTCGTCGGAATCGCTTATCTGCCCGTTGAATACCCGGACAGTCGCGACCACTCCTTTATGCTCATGATAAAAAGAATCGAAAATAAGGGCGCGGAAATTATTCGTCTCAATCGGAGGCATGGCGAATTTTCTGGCCGACGGGGCCGGAACTTTTTCAATGACCGCGCCGAGCAGCTCCTCCACCCCGAGTCCGGTTTTTCCGGAAACCCGGAAAATCTCCGACTCCGGAACCTCCAGAAGTTCGGCCGTGCTTTTAACAACTTCATCCGCCAGATGCGGAGTCAGGTCAACTTTATTGACCGCGCCGACAATCCTGAGACCGGCGCGCTTCGCGGCGTTGAAATTCGCCAGAGTCTGAGCCTGGATCCCTTGTGAAGCATCCACAAGAAGAATGGCTCCGTCCACTGCCGCCAAGGCGCGTGAAACTTCATAGGAAAAATCCGTGTGTCCGGGAGTATCGATGAGATTCAGGATATAATCCTTCCCCTTATATGCATATTTCATCCGCACCGGCGCCATCTTAATGGTGATGCCGCGCTCGCGCTCCGATTCCAGCTGATCGAGATACTGCTCCTTCATCCGCCGCTTTTCGACGGTTCCGGTCAGCTCCAAAAGACGGTCGGCCAGAGTGGACTTCCCGTGGTCTACGTGCGCTATGATGCAGAAATTTCGTATATCTTGCATTTGTAGATTTTATACCATTTGACCGCAAAAATAAATCCCCCGATATCGGGGGATCTATTCAACGCACTCTCCTGTAACGCTTACGCTTCTGCACATTCCGATCGAGCGTCCGTTTACAGTTGTGGATTTCAAAGTCCCGTCCCCGCCTCTCCCATCATTGCAATCAGGAAAATTTCTAAGCGCGGATTTTATGCAATTCCGCACCTGACCGCCGGCAAAAGGAAGATTTCCAGTCATGACATATTGCGCAAGCATCAATCCGATAAGGATCGAAACAACCACGATCGCCGATCTCGCCGCTTTGGAAAATCCCTTTTCTCCTTCTGATTTTATATTTTCCGGAAGTTCCATATTTAGATTCATTCTAGACCAAAAGCGAACTATTGACGATTTTTTTGATGCGGTTCTCGAATTTCGTTTTGGAAAATCTTTTCGCGGATTCCCGGATTGCGGATTCATCAAATGACGACAACAGGAATTTCTTGACGGCCAACACCAGCTCATCCACGGTCTGATGGCGGAACAGCACTCCGGTCACACCGTCTTTGACTATCTCCCTCGCTCCTCCCTGCGCATACGCGATTACTGGCGTTCCGCAAGCCTGCGCTTCCGCCGCCACCAGTCCGAAATCCTCTTCCTGCGGAAATATCACCGCCTCGGCTCCGTTATAAAAAGTCCTAAGCTCGTCTTCCCGCATGAAGGAAAGGAAATGTATTTTTGTCGAGCGGACCATCTTCTTGAGATTTTCCAGCTCCGGGCCGTCGCCGATTATTATCAGCGGAAGATTCAGCTTGTTGAAAGCCTGGATTATAAGATCGAATTTTTTGTAATGGATGATCCGGCCGACAGCCAGAAAGTATCCCTGCTTTTTGATGCGCTTGTCGCGGTAGAAAACCTTCAGGTCCACCGGCGGATAAAGCACCTCGGCCTCCCTCCGGTAATATTGCTTTATCTTATCGGCGATGAATCCGGAATTTGCGAAAATATGATCCGGCCGCTGGCCGGCCTTGAAATCCCAATTCCGCAGATACCAGAACGCCGGGGCCGCCGCCATCTCCATGGCCGGACTCCAATTGAAATAATTTTTAGATTCCCAGGCGTAACGGAGCGGCGTGTGGCAGTAAGCGATATGCCTGGATTTTTCGGAATGCCGGATCCCCTTCCCGTAACCTGCGCTCGAAGAAAGAACGACATCGAATTCCGAACCGAGATCCATCCGGGATGCGGCGAACGGCATCAGCGGAATGAACGGACGGTGATTTTTCGCCACGAATTCATGGTCCAGAAAACTCGTCCCGCGGACTTTCCCCTCGAAACGGTTCAATGTCCGGTTCCTGTCATGCAGAAGAGTGAATATCGGGGCTTCGGGAAAAAGTCCGCTGAAAGTCTCCAAAACCCGCTCGGCTCCGCCGTATTGATTCAGGTAGTCATGGACCAAAGCGATTTTCATAACAGTGTATAATTACAAATATGCCTTCATCTGAAATTATAAAACGAATGATGGACATTTTGGGAGCGATTTTGGGGATAACTGTCATGGCCATCCTCTATCCGCTCATCGCCCTGGCCATAAAACTCGATTCTCCCGGCCCGGTGATCATCGGACTTTCAAGAATCAGCTCGGGGAAACCGATCAAAGCGTATAAATTCCGGTCAATGAAACGCGGGACCCACCTTCAGAAATACAACGAGCTGGCGGACCTGAATGAGCGCAAAGACGGTCCGTTTTTCAAGATAAAAGACGATCCCCGACTGACGCGCGTCGGGAAAATAATAAGGAAATTCCGGCTGGATGAATTCCCGCAGTTCATGAACGTCCTCAAAGGCGAGATGTCCCTGGTCGGCCCGCGCCCCCACGAACCGGAGGAAATAATACATTACCCGGAACAATACCGGCATCTCCCTTCAGCCAGGGCCGGCATCACCGGCTATTCCCAGGTAAACGGCGCCTCCAGCCTGCCATTCCTCAAAGAACTCGAACTTGATGAATATTATCTCAAAAATCGGTCCATCCGGTTCGACCTGAAGATAATCGCGAAAACTTTCCGGATTTTATTGTTCGACCCGACCGCGGTATAATTCCAGTATGAAACGCAAAGGTTTTTCGCTCGTTGAAGTGCTTGTCTATACCGCTCTCATCGGCGTCGTCGGCACGCTCCTGAATGGAATACTCATCAGCCTGCTCAGGATCCAGAACAAGCAGACCGCCTCCACCGAAGTGACCCAGCAGATCAATTTCGTCATACTCAACATCCAAAGATATGTCCGGGAATCCACATCGATCGATGTGCCCGCCAACACTCCGAGGGATACTCTTACGCTAAGAAAATCCGTCCCGGCAAAAGATCCGACTCTCATATACAGATCCGGGAATGCGGTCTATCTGAAAGAGGGCGCGTCCAGCGAAATTCCGTTGACAACCGAAGACGTTAATGTCGACGACCTGCAATTCACGAAAATATCTTCGGCGACCGGATATGATCTCGCGCAATTCACCCTTACAATCAGCTATAATACGCAGAATCCACAGAGAGTATTCTCAAAAACCATAAGTTCGTCCGTCGCCCATCCGAATCCACAATAAAATCCCCCCTAGGGGGGATTTTTTAATCGAAGTAATTCTTCCCGGTTTTATAAGCTTCAATGGCGCTCGCGCATCCTTTGAACATCGGATCCGGAAGATCGTCCAGATCGTACCAGCTCCAGCCTTCACATTTTTCCGGCTCCATCACCTCCGGCTCGCCGGATTTCCAATCAACCAGCAAAGCGACGTCCACGAAATGCTTTTCATAAAAACGGAAATTCAAAAGACGAAGAAAGCGGACATTGTCTATCTCAATGCCGGTCTCCTCCAGAGTCTCCCTTTTCGCGCAATCAGCGAATGACTCCATCCATTCCAATTTTCCTCCGGGGAAAGCGTAATCTCCGGCCCCGTGGGCCCCTTTTCTTTTTCCGAGCAGAACCTCGCCGTCTTTCATAACCATGACGGCGATTCCGCATTTAGGATATTGTATATTTTCGCTCATATTTATCAGGATTCATCAAGAATTATTTTATCCCTGAAAGCTCCTCGCTCTTCCCGCTTCTTCTTCTGGACTTCAATCACCTGTTCTATATTCCAGCCTTTGTCCTCCAAAATGGCGGTTATGACTTCAAATACGTCGGCCATTTCCTCAATACTCTCCGCGGTCAGGAATTCATTCACTTCTTCCAGCAGTTTTTCTTTGAGCTTGGCACGGTACTCTTCATCGGCCGCGATGTGCGTCATCGGAACTCCGCCTTTTGATCTGATATGTTCCGGAATCTTATCCCGGATGAGTTTGTTATATTTCATAACTCAAATTCAAGATATAGAGCCGAGTGATCGGAAGCGATATCTGGCAGAACCCGGAAATCTTTTACTTTAATATCCGGAGAAATCAGGATGTAATCGGCTAGATTCGGCTGATCCAGATTGTCATAGTGCCGATATAAGACAGTGCGCGTTGATTCAACTTTTCTTTCCTTTACTAGATTGATCATACCCTCATCCAATATCTTCATCGATTCGGTTTCCGGAAGCAGATTAAAATCTCCGCAAATAATTTTCGGACCCGCAATTCCGTCCATAAATTTCTTGATCGCTTCCGACTGGCTAATTCTTTCCGGAGTGTCAGTTTTCGGACCGTTATTCCAAAGCCCGTGATAGTTGGCTATCAAAACAGATTTTTCGCCGAGATCCAAAGTCAGATATTGCAATTTTCTCGAACTAAATATGGCACTTCCTGTTTCAACCGATTTTTCCGGATTATAAACTATAAAATCTTCAATCGTTTTCAACGGAAGATCATTACGCCAAAACATCGCTTGACTCATCTTATCCTTATCTTCGTCGAAATAAGCGAAAGATCCCTCAAATTCCTTAAGATGCTTGGAGACTTTATTAAAAAGCGGGGCGTATAAGTGCTCGTCTGGATGACGCCTGTCCGTTTCCACCTGATCGGCGCTTCTCATTTCCTGCAGACAAAAAATATCAGTTTTATCGGCATATTTTGAAAAAAATGTCATAAGCGGGTACATCGCCCGTCCGCCCCAGGCATTCAGAGTTATAAGTCTTACGGTTTTATTTTTCATTCCTATTTTTAATATATTTTACCAGTTCTACGATTAAACCGATAGGAATACTTGAAAGCATCATTATGCCGAAAAAATTAGCCATCAAGGAAAATAAATCATGTCCTCCGCTGATAACCGCAAAAACCACGGAAATAACCCAGCCAACCGCTCCGACAGCAGTTAAAATTATCCAAAAAAATAAATTTCTCATAGACTCTATCTTTTAATATAGACCCAGGCTGATTCTCCCTTGTCCGTTATAATCTTTACGCGTTTATATTCTGAACCTTCATATTCGTCTATTTTCTTAAGCTCGGCGCCAGATATCTCAATTATAGAACCTGAGACGCTGTTTGTCGCATCAGGAATTATCAGCGGATATTTCCCGGCTGATGTTTCAATCTCGGACTTTGCATAACCGCTTAATGAATCTGCGATTCCCGGAGTCAATCTTCCCCATATTCTTAGCTGGACTTCCTTATCCATAAGAGTTCCATATGTGAATATTTTATTATCCATGATATTTCTTTATATACGATACGAATGTGAAAAGCTAATTCAAAATCTGATACAATAATTCAGGGAATTCTTCTGTCCCCATATCTTCCATTGTATAGTGCCCATGGCTTTTGAGCTCTATAATATTACCTCCGATTGCTTCCTGAAAAATCTTTACGCTTTTCTTTCCATCATCCTCTTCATCATCTGAGGTGAAAGTCACAATTTCATCCACTCGCGACTTGATGGACTGATCTATCGGATATTCATAAAAAGATTTCTTGTATTTATCATCTTCACCAGGCAGATTCCACGGACCAACTAAAAGCAATTTATGCACTTTTTGCTTTGACTCGCCCAACCACCGCACAAGGAAAGCACACCCGCAACTGTGCCCTACGAGTATTGTCTTATCTGAAACAGGATATTTTTCAAACTCGCCCTTAAAGGAATCGTAATTTGGTTCCCATGGATTTGGCATCAATGGCACTTCAACTTTTATGTTATTTTTGATGAGTTCTCTTTTCAACCACGGTATCCAGTGTTTATCATATGTCCGTTTTTTTGGATCCATTGCCTTCTCGGCGTTCGAAGGACAGCCGTGGATTATTATACAATTTTTATCCATAATGATTTTCCTATTTTCCATGACATTCCTGCTGTTTATGGACTATCCCATGAGACTTTTTAATGTCGGCGTAATGTCCTCGATGACTTGATACTCAATAACTTCGTCGGCAATGCCTCGTACAGTATCTTTTATCTTCGTACCCATTTTCATTATCACGATAACTTTTTTACCAAGAGCGTACGCAATGCCAGCTTCAATTGCCCTACCAGTTGGCTTGTCTGTCATATCAATTAGCAAGGCATCAGACTTATCAATTTCTTCCCTCGCTCTCTGCATCAGCTCTTTCAGATCATCAAACATTTTCTGATAATTTTCTACATCCCTGATGAAGCAGAAATCCTCAAGTCCGGCAGCTTTTATCGCGCTACACAACCTCTTGATATTTTCTTTACTATCTCCAAATGAGGCGGTTACGAAAATTCTCATAATTTTATTTTATCCTATCCTCACGACCCATGACACTTTTTGAATTTTTTTCCTGACCCGCACGGACAAGGATCATTGCGGCCGACATCGCCGGAAACGGCGAACTCCTTATTCCGGCTGGACATATCCACTTTTGGAGCCATAGGCAAATTAGGGGCCTGCTTCAGCTTCTCCGCATTATCCGCAAACCATCCGTCAAAGTCCGCCAAGAGCTGCTTGAAAAGACCGTGGCTTTCCCGCCGGTATTCGATAAGAGGATCGTGCTGGCCGTAAGCGCGCAATCGGACTGATTCGCGCAAGGCTTCCATCGTATCAAGATGGTTCATCCAAAGCATATCCAGCATGGCCAGGACCTGCGGATGATTCTGCGGATCGTCCATGAGCTTCTGCCGCTTGTCGTAAACCGCCAGACGCTGCTTGTTCAGAATGTCGTCATATTCAAGGAGATGTTTGCGGGCATCAAAATTGAAACCCTCCACCCGGCTCTGCGCCTGAGATACGGAACTGGAAACCATGCCGGACTCTATCGGCATATCATCCGGAATATCCAAAGTATTCATGAGATTCTTGATCCTCTCCCCGCCGAAAATCCGCATCAGATCGTCTTCAAGGGAAAGAAAGAACTGCGTGGAGCCCGGGTCGCCCTGGCGGCCGGCGCGGCCGCGGAGCTGATTGTCGATGCGGCGCGCATCGTGACGCTCGGTACCGATGACATGCAAACCGCCAAGATCCTTCACCTTCTCGCTCTCCAAAATATCCGGCGGATTTCCGCCGAGAATGATATCCACGCCGCGGCCGGCCATGTTGGTCGCCAGGGTGACGGCGCCGGATTTTCCGGCCTGGGCGATGATCGCCGCTTCCCGCTCATTGTTCTTCGCGTTCAGGATTTCATGCTTCACGCCTTCGCGCTGGAGATAGGAAGAAAGCTCCTCGTTCTTTTCAATGGAAATAGTTCCCACCAGCACCGGCTGGCCTTTTTTCTGCCGTTCTTTTATTTCCTTGGCGACGGCGGTGAACTTCGCGTCCGAGGTCTTATAGATGAGATCCGAGAGGTCCTTCCTGGAAACCGGCTTATTCGTCGGAATCGTGACCACCTGCAAACCGTAGACCTTGTCGAATTCCTCGGCCGAGGTCTGGGCGGTTCCGGTCATGCCGGCCAGCTTTGAATAAAGACGGAAGTAATTCTGGATGGTTATCTGCGCATATGTCCGGGATTCCTGCTGGACCCGCACGCTCTCCTTGGCCTCGATGGCCTGATGCAGACCGCCGGAATATCTGCGCCCGAGCATCATCCGACCGGTGTTCTGATCGACGATTATGATCTCCCCGTTTTTCACGACATAATCCTTATCCCGCTTGAAAAGCGCATAGGCCTTCAGACTTTCTTCAAGATAATGAGTCAGGCGGATATTTTCCGGATCATAGATATTCCCGATTTTCAAAATCTTCTCGACTTTGTCGATTCCGTTCTCAAGCAGCTGGACTGAACGGAATTTTTCATCAACGACATAATCCTCTTCCCGTACCAGGGCCGAGGCGATTCCGGAGAAAGTCCGGTAATATTCGCTGGATTCAGCATCCGGAGCGGAAATGATCAGCGGCGTCCTCGCCTCATCGATCAGGATGCTGTCTATTTCATCGATCACCGCGAAATATCTTCCGCGGGCCTGAACCTGCCCGTCTTTCGAATAAGCGAGATTGTCGCGCAGATAATCGAAACCGAATTCATGATTGGTCCCGTAAGTGATGTCCGCAAAATAAGCATCCTTCCTGGAAATCGGGCGGAGATATTCCTGTTGGACCAAAAAACTTCCGGTAGTGTCGCGCTCCCTATCAATGAGTTTTTCCGCGTCCTGGGCTATGTAAGCAGGGTCGTAAAGAAATGCCCCTTCATGCACAAGACAGGCGACGCTCAATCCGAGCGCGTGATAAACCTGACCCATCCATACCGCATCGCGCTTGGCCAGATATTCATTCACGGTTATGACATGGACGCCTTTCCCGGCCAGAGCATTGAGATAGACCGGGGCGGTGGAAGAAAGGGTCTTTCCTTCACCGGTGGACATCTCCGCTATCTTGCCGTCATGCAGGACAATCCCGCCCATCAGCTGTACATCGAAATGCCTCTGGCTGAGTGTCCGCTTGGCCGCCTCGCGGACCAACGCAAAAGCCCTCGGCAGAACCGCATTCATAGTCTCTCCGGATGCCAGACGGTCTTTAAGTCCGCCACTGGCCTTTTTCAGCTGTTCCGCATCCAGTTTGGAAATTTCCGGCTCAAGGCCGTTGATAAGCGCCACGCGCTTTTTGAGTTCCCGGGTCGGATCGAACAGGAAATTGAGAAGCTTCATAATATCAGAACATTATACAATTAAATCCGGACGGCTTAAAGGCCCGGCGGACGGCACAAAAAGACCGATCTAGTGATCGGCCAGTCTGTCTTTCAGCTTAAGAAGTTCGTTCTTCATCCTGTCTTTCAGGACATCGATCGCCGCATGCATATCTTCGGCGGTCTCCTCCACGCGCAAAAGATGCTTAGGAATGTCGAGATTCGCTTCAGCGTAAAAAACTTCGCCTTTGTTGTGATGATTGGTGGTCTTGGCGACTTCGACGGTCATCAGCAGGGCGTCGTTTTCATCCCAACGGGAAACATACTTTCCGAGCCCGCCCATTTTTTCTTCAACGAATTGCTGCAATGACGGGGTCAGTTCGAATCCTTTCGCTTTTATCTGCAATCTCATGAAATTATATTATGAATTATTTTTCCTCATGAACTCGGAATTTCTCCGCAAAACATCGGCGCCACTCAGCCGCTCAAAGAGCTGGATGTGGTGACCTCCAAATGCTATTTGTATTTAGTGAGTGCTCTCCATCCAGCTCTTTGAAAAGCTGGGGTGCGGAGCGCGCGGAGAAATTCTGAATTCACAAAGATCTCTGATATCGGACTTATAATAAGTATAGATAAATACCTGAAAACCGACAAGCCCCACAAAAGCCAAAAGACCCCGTGAGGGGTCTTTTGGTACAAATAGCGGAGCGTTCCTTAGTCGATATCATCGCTGAGGAATGGGTTCCTGCTTTCACAGTAGCCTTACACTCACTTCAAATATCATAACATACTATTTCAAAAAAATCAATATCTACCTGCGGAAAACTATGAATTTCATGCCGATGAAGTTCCAGAAAAGCGAGATGAAAGTAGCTGACAGGGCGCCGACATTCGCCCAGACGGAAAGAGAGACTCCGACCGGCGCACCGATGCCGTTCACGATGAAAGAAGCGATGCTTATATTTATGATAAATCCGATAACGTTCACTCCCAGAAATTTCATGAATTCCTCTCCCCCGACCTGCGAATCGGATTTGAAAGTCCAATACTTATTCCAGAAATAACTGTTAGTGACCGCCGCGAGGAAGGAAATGGATTTGAATATCGTATATGGCCAACCGCTGGCAAGACCGGTCAGGAAAATCAGCGTGTTCAGGATGCCGAGATCGAAAAAAGTGTTGAACCCTCCGATGATTCCAAATTTGACTATCTGGATCATCACCGGCAGCCACCGGCTCAGCCAGTAAGCGACCAGATATCCGCCCGGCGTGAAAATCGCAAAGAACAGGACTGCAGCAATGGCCTTCGGAACGCTCATGAGAACTCCGAGATTGAAAAGGACTGGAATAGAAAGCAATCCCGCGCCGAATCCGATAAACAGACTTATCTTCAGGTCTTTTTTATAGGTTGTTTCCATTTTTAATGAATTCAATTATATCCGCCGGAACATCGGCTTCGTCCGATGAGAGCATGTCCGTTCCATGCCCGGCTTCATTTAATGATAACATTTGCGCGCCGGCTTTCATTTTCACAGATTCCAGCAGTTTCAGATTCTCCTCTAAATTGGCGCCGTCATCCCGGCTGGAAACAAGCAGAATCCCCTGATCTTCATGCAATTTTCCGGCCAACGGCTCTGTTCTGACGCCACGGTAATCAAGCCCCGCGGAAAGCAGGACGCCTCTTTTAAACTCCGGATGACCGGCCAAAAACTGCAAAGCCAGATTCGCGCCTATGGAAGCGCCAATGAGAAAAGTCTTCTCCGGGACCGCACCTTTGGATTTCAGAAATTCCCAAGCGGCTTCCGCATCTTTGATTCCGGACTGATGTTCCTTGTCAGAGAAATTTTTATATCCTTGCGGACCGCCTTCGGATTCGCCATGTCCGCGGAGATCGAAAGCGACGGAGGAATATCCAGATTCCAGGAACTTCCCGGCCAAAAAGCTCCAGGACTCCTTCGTCGCCGGCATCATATGGATGAAAATCAGCCAACCGGAAGGATTTTCCGCGGAATAAAAAATCGCCGATAATTTCTTTCCGTCGGCAGTCATAAGTTCAAATTTATCGGAAGACTTCGGACTCATACCATTTCCGTCATATTCCCAATTTCCTCTGTCTTAAGACTCGCTCCGCCTACCAAAGCGCCGTCGATTTCCTCTTTTTTCAGAAAATCACCGAGGTTTTTTGAATCCACCGAACCGCCATATAAAACCCTGACATCCGGAAACTGAAGCCGACCCTTGTCGGCTCCCCGAATTTGGTCAGGGCCGCTGACAACTGACTTAATAAATGCAATTGTTTCCGCAGCGTGTTCCGGAGTTTCCGGATCACCTGTGCCGATGGCCCAGACAGGCTCGTATGCGACAATAAGTCCTAAGTCCGGAGTTAAAAGTTGAAAGTCGGAAAGTGCGGACTTAAGCTGACGCTCAATCACAGCCTCGCGCTGGCCGGAATCTTTTTCCGATTTTGTTTCGCCGACGCAAAGAACCGGAACCAATCCGGCTGAAAGAGCGGCTTTCATTTTTTTAGCTATCACTTCATCAGTCTCGCCGAGCTTATGCCTGCGCTCCGAATGCCCGATTATGACATGGGAAACTCCGATATTCTTCAGTTCCTGCGCTGAAACCTCGCCGGTGAATGCGCCGGACGGCTCCCAGAACAGGTCCTGAGCGCCCAATTTCGCTTTTATAAGCGTATCCGCGACCGATTCCATAAACGGGAACGGCGGCGCGACAACGACATTTTCGTGATCGCTCGCCTGCGCCAATACCGACGCCTCCTTAAGCGTCGCCGGGTTCATCTTCCAATTGAATATGAGAAGTTTGGACATCGTTCAAATTATAATCCGTTACGAAAAAATTTTATTTTGATCAACCCCAAGATCCGGTTACGCTCCTCTTTTTCCTTCCAGATATGGATCAGGCTCGGCAGAACCGAAAGGAAAATTATGAGAAGTATTATCGGAAGCAGATACTTGTCAACTCCAGGAATCGTATTGCCCAAAAAATATCCGAGAAGAGGCATACCCGTACCCCAGAGCAGTCCGCCGACAAGGTTGTAAGACATGAAGGTCCGGTAGTCCATTTTCCCGACACCCGCCAGTATCGGGGCGAAGGTGCGGATGCCCGGCATGAATCTGGCGATGACTATCGCTTTTTTCCCGTATTTTTCATAGAAAATCTTCGCCCGCTCAAGATGATCTTTGTGGAAAAAGATCGATTCCTCCCGGGTGAAAAGCATCGGCCCGACTTTGAATCCGAAAGCGTATCCGACATTGTCGCCGAGCACCGCGCCTAAGAACATCAGCGGCAGAAGATACCAGATATTCAAAAATCCCTGGGATGCCAGGAATCCGGCCGTAAAAAGCAGGCTGTCGCCAGGCAGGAAAAATCCAATAAGCAATCCGGATTCAGAAAATACGATTCCGAAAAGTCCGAGATAGCCGGCGGTCTTGATAAGAGGAATTAGGTCGAACATTTTATTTTCTCAATAATTTAGCGGCCTCGTCCGGGTCGACGGCGTTTATCTCCACTCCGGTGCTGAGTTCAAAGCCGGCATACTTGGAAATTTTCGGCATGACTTCAATATGCCAATGATACATCGGATACCTGTTTTTGTCGCGGATCGGAGCGGTATGTATGAAAAAATTATAATCCGGATCCTTGAGATTCATGCCGATTTTCTTCAGGACATTCTGCAAAGCGTCGGCAATGTGATCCATCTCCACATCAAGAGTATTCTCAAAGTACGGAAGATGCTTTTTCGGAAAAATCCTCACTTCAAATGCGCTTTTGGAAACGAACGGGGCAAATGCGATAGCTCCGGAATTCTCATAGACAACCCGCTTTTTATTCTTTTTCTCCCAATCGATCATCACGCAATGCACGCATTTTTTATTTTCATCGGAATAAGCCTCGGAACCGCGCAAAGAATGCATCACGTCCGGAGGGACGATCGGAGTGGCGATGAGCTGATAATGCGGATGATAGATGGAAGCGCCGGCGGTCGGACCCCAATTCTGGAACATCGAGACATATCCGATGCAGGGATCGTTAAGAAGCATCAGATAGCGGTCGCGGAAAGCCTCCAGAACCTGCCTGGCCTGCCCACGGGAAAGTTTCGAAAAATTACGGTCATGCCCCCTGGTGATGACAATCTCATGATGTCCGATGGGATCGGTGACCGAATAAGGCCCGGACTTCGTAACAATGCCGCAGATGTTCCTGTGCACGAAAGCCGGATATTTGTTTTCAATTATCTGAAGGTCCCAGCTCTCTTCTCCGTATGACAGAATGGCCTTTTCATGACCGGACTTCTGCGGATCTTCAAAAGGGCAGGATGATTTCGGGGTGATCTTACGTTTTACGGATTTTTTCAGGAACTGATGCGGACGTTTCGCCCGGCTGGGAGCGACCACTATCCAATCGCCGGAAACCAAATCCTGTCTGAGCTGAGATTTCATATAATTTATTATATCGCATAATCTACTTACGGGAAAAAGAAGCGGGTGGCGGCCGGTTCTGACGAGACCAAATAAAAAACGCCCATAGGGCGTTTTAATCACCAATTATTAACTATAAGTTCGCCTCGATTTTTATCGGCTACTTTACTGCAAGCTCTGGAAAAACTGTGTGTCTGTTCAAAAAATTTTATAAAATCTTCCAGGAATCGGACGGATTTAAAGTACGTAAAATTCATCTTCGTAAAAGCCAGAACATAAGCCGTAGACTTATTTTTATCTAATTCCCAATAGAGGACATATCTTCCACCGCAAACCCGAGTGGCAAAAATTGGTCTTTCTCCGTCGCCGTCATCGAGTTTCCGGTCCAAATCAAAATCATATGAAACCCTCTTCCGCATTCTTTCAGAAAATTCCTCCAGAACCATCTGTCGATGAAATCGGTCGCACTTGCCGATCATTTTCAATGATCCTGTATACCAGGAACAGTCCATTTATAATCTCCTTCATTGAACGAACTTGTTTAAGATTACCAAAAATTAAAATACAATTCAACGGTATTTCAACGATTGCTCACCAGCCTATTCTGATAATACCAATTCAGCACATCCTTACCGATCGGAACGGCGTTCAAGCTGCCCTCGCGGGCGTTTTCCACAAGCACAAGGATCGCTATCTGCGGATTTTCCGCCGGAGCATAGGCGACGAAAAAAGCGTTTGTGCGGGCGTTGTTCGCAACCTGGGAGCTTCCGGTTTTTCCGGCCGCCTCGAACGGGAGATCGGAAAGCATGAAGGCGGTCCCATACGGCTTGCGCACCGCATCCTTCATTCCTTCCCGGACCTCATCAAGATAAGTCCCGAATTCGGAAAAATTCCTGGAAATTTCCGGTTCATTGACGGTCGTAGTGGAAACTCCGTCGCTTAAAGAAGAGACGATGAAAGGCCTGTACCAGTCCCCTCCGTTGGCTATGGCGGAAATCTGAGTAAGGATCTGGATTGGGGTGACCTGGAGATCGCCCTGACCGATGGAAACGTTATAAGTGTCTCCGAGGCGCCAAATATCATTTGTTCGGATCTCTTTCTCTTCCGGATCGGGCAGAAAACCGATGCTTTCCCCCTCCGTATCTATCCCGGTCTTTTCTCCGAAACCGAAAGTCTTCCAATAGCTTTTCAATTTTTCCACTCCTATTCCTTTCACGTCCTTCCACCCGCCGACTGCGGCGTAAAAGAAAATATTGCTGGATCGGGCGAGGGCGGAACGGACATCCACCCAGCCATGCGGCTTCCAATCCAGAAAACGGCTCGGCTGATCCGGATTATAAGGATTAGGAATCTCAATGAAGCCGGCGGAAAAAACTTCAGTTTCCGGAGTTACCGCGCCCTCCTTGAGGGCGGCCAAAGCCACGATCGGCTTCACGACCGAACCCGGAGTGTAAATTCCCGATATGGCGCGGTTGAAAAGCGGCTGGAACGGCGCCGTCAGGGTTCTGACCCGTTCCTGTTTTTTGGAAAGATCGGTGAAAATATTGTTGTCATAGCTCGGTTCATTGACGATCGCCAGAACCTCGCCAGTCTGCGGATTCATGGCGATGCCTACGCCGATATTGCGCCCGAGCGAGCGCAATGCGGATGTCAGACGCCTGTAAAAATAATCCTGAAGATCCGCATCGATGGTAGTATGGAGATCGTTCCCGTTCACCGGAGCTTCCAGAAGCTTCTCGTCAAGAACCTCGCCCTTGGCGGTCCGGTAGAGGATCCTCTCCCCGTCTTTTCCGGAAATTTTTCCATCGTAATATTTTTCCAGACCGGCCTTGCCCTTCAGATCGCTGTACTGCATGACGCCGGTATATCCGAGAAGATGGGAAAAGGCCGGACCGAGCGGATATTCCCGGCGATAATCGTCCTGGATCTCCAGGGCCTTATTTTCCATTTTGCGGATCGAAGAAACCTGCCCGTCCCCGACGTTCCTGGCCAGTGTCACAAGCGCGGTTTTCTCAAAATTCGCCTTTCTGATGACATCCCATAATTCATCCGGGGTCATTTCCAGTATCGGAGAAACGCCATGGATGATTTCCTCAAGATCCATTTTCTCGCGGCGGACCATTCCCGCATTGAGCACCACCCGGTAAGCGGATTCGTTCTGAGTCATGATTTTTCCGTAACGATCGTAAATAAGACCGCGGACAGCCGGCAGAGTCAGAGACTGCATGACATTCGATTCCGCCCGGGCGACATAGAATCCGCCGTTCAGATAATTCAGATAAGCGACGCGGGCGAAGACAAGGCCGATGAAAATGAAACCGCCTAAAGAAATCAGGCGGAAGGCGTTCCGGGAAATCGGCAATTCCAAAATGCCGAGATCGCGTCTGATCCCGCTTTCGATTATGGAATGCTCCAGGCCGAATTCATCCTTAGGACTCATGCAGGAATTTTAATATATAAAGAGCCCCGTTTAAAGGGCTCTCAGCAACCGTTTATATGACTAGCCAAATAAATAAAAAGGATGGCTGCGGCCGTCAAGAAAATAGAAAAAGAAGCAAGGAAAATTCCTTTAGAATCTTTATGCGCTATGGCTCGAAAAAGAGTTATTATCTGTAAAGCCACGATACCAGCGACACTGATCGCGATACCGATCAGGCACAGAAGCGCTTCAAGCATAACCAATCCTCTAAAAAGACTGATTCCAGTCTATATTAGAAATACGACACAGTAAAGAATTCCTCTAAATCTTGATATCTCTCGGTCTGAGCGGATTATTCACTACGTTATAGAATTTGTCGAAATGCTCAACCGCTATTCCGCAACCGCGTACGACCGCAGTCAGAGGGTCATCCATGACCCGGACCGGAATCTGCAGTTCCTTTTCCAGAAGCTTGTCCAGATTCTTCAAGAGCGAACCGCCGCCGGCAAGATAGACTCCGTTGCGGAGCATGTCGCCGACCAGTTCAGGAGGGGTGGTCTCGATGACTTCATGTATGGAATCAACGATCATCCTGATGGAACGGGCCATTGCCGCTCTGATGTGAGTATCTTTCAGGATGATTTCTTTTGGAAGACCGGTCGCCATATCGCGTCCGCGGATGGCCATTTCCAGTTTTTCCGACGGCTGGGCGGTTCCGATATTTATCTTGAGCTCTTCCGCGGTCGGCTCTCCGATGGCCAGTTTGAATTCTTCGCGGATGAAGCGGATGATGTCGTCATTGAGACGGTCGCCGGCGACTTTCAGGCTGCGGGAAGTCACGATGCCCCCCATGGAAATCACGGCGATTTCAGAAGTGCCTCCGCCGATATCCACTATCATGTTGGAAGTCGGCTGATCTATCGGAAGACGGGCTCCGATTGCCGCCGCAAGCGGCTCTTCAACTACATAAGCCTTCTTGGCTCCGGCGCCGATGACCGCATCCTCGACGGATTTGCGCTCAACCTCGGTGAGATTCGTCGGGACTCCGATGACCGCCCGGCTGTAATTCAAAAATCCTCCGGAAGCGCCGATCTTGTTGAAAAAATACTTGAGCATCTCCTGGGTCATGTCGAAATCGGAAATGACTCCATTGACCAGCGGTCGGACGATGGTGATATGCGCCGGAGCGCGCCCTACCATCTTCTTGGCTTCGTCGCCGATGGCCAGGACCTGCCCGGTCTTATTATTGACCGCGGCGATGGAAGGCTCATTTATGACAATCCCCCGGCCGGCCACGTAAATCAAAGAATTTGCGGTGCCGAGATCCACGCCGATGCTTTTTGTAAAATATGAAAATGGATTTTTCATTGCTTTTATTCTCCGTGATCCTGATGATATCCCCACTGCTCGCCCAGATCGTCATCCGGGTCGGCCGCCGGCTTTTTTCCCGGCATCTCCGCATCAACAACGCTGTTTCCATGCTTCCTTCCCTTCGGCCTCTCCTCCTTTTTACCGCCTGTGAAAAGCTTCAAAGCCTCGGCCATGACTTTCCCGGCTGTAAGCCCCGGAACCGGCATGTCCTCCTTGCCTCTTTTATATGGAAAATTTTCCGGCATGTTATTTGAATATTTTTTTGATTTCGGCCGCGGTCATCATTTCCGCTGACTTCGCCGAACGTTTTTTGACTTCAATTTTTTTGGCGGCCAGAGTCTTCTCGCTGATCAGGATGCGGACCGGAATCCCGAGCAGATCCGAATCATTCAGCTTCTCGCCGGCCGATGCGCTTCTTTCGTCATATAATACCTCTGATTCTCCGACGAGTCCAGACAAAAGCTTGTATAATCTGTCCGCCTCCTTCCGAACCTTCGGACTTTCTCCGAGCATCACCAGATGGGCCCGGAACGGAGCAACCGTCTCCGGCCAGACAATGCCTTTTTCATCATTGTATTCCTCGGCTATCGTCCCCATCACCCGGGTCGGCCCTATGCCGTACGATCCCATTATCACAGGATGTTTCGCGCCGGTATTGTCATTATAGGAAAGATTGAAGGCTTCGGAAAACTTCGTGCCGAGCTTGAAGACATTCCCCACTTCGATCGCCCGTCCGGTCTTCACCTCGCCGCCGCAATCCTTATGCGCCTCCGGCTTGTAAATCTCCTGATTCTGGCTGAAGCCGCACTTCTCGCAGTAAAAAACCGTATCCTCGCCGGCCGGATTCAAAACCTGGAATTCATGGGTGTATTCCTTGGTGAAAGCGCCGCCGCTTGCTTCAGTGACCAGAGCCTTCAATCCCAGTCTTTTAAAAATCTTCCTGTATGCATTTATGACTTTCTGATAGTAGTCATCAAGATCCGCGCGATCGGCATGGAAGCTGTAGAGATCCTTCATCAGAAATTCCCGGCCGCGCAGAATACCGGCCTGAGCGCGGACTTCGGCGCGGAATTTAGTCTGAATCTGATAAGCCGCCCTCGGAAGATCCTTGTAAGAGCTTATGAAATGTCTGGCTATGGCGGAGATGACCTCTTCATGAGTCCAGCCGAGGCCATATTGGAAATCTTTTTCCGATTTCACATTTTCCCCGGTGCGATATATGACATCCCCCCCCCAGCGGCCGGATTGTTCCCAGTATTTTTTCTGGACAAGCGCCGGCATGAGTAATTCCTCCGCGCCGATGGCATTCATCTCCTCGCGGATGACATTGTTGACCTTTTCCAGGACCCGCAGACCCAGAGGCAGAAAAGAATAGACTCCGGCGGAAGATTTGTTGATAAATCCGCCCTTGATGAGCAGTCTGGCGTTCTTGGATTCCTCCCCTTCCGGAAGGTTTTTGGTGGTTTTCGCGAAAAGCTGCGATTGCTTCATGATAAAAAAATTTTAACACAGATTCCCGAATAAAAAAATGGCCCTTGCGGGCCATCACTCTTCCGGATTTTCCGGATGATGAGGGAAATATCTGCCAAAAAACCAGAAAGAAAAAACCAGGGTCGCGAAATAGAGAATGCCGAGCGGCAGCAGCCAGTATACGGAAACATGCCAGCCTTCCAGCATCTCCATCAGCGAAAACATCGCGAAGGCGCCGGGCGCCATCATGAAAGTCGACCACTTGCAATTGTTGAAAGTGAACGGCTCTTCGCTCAATTCCTTGTAGTCTTTGTAGGCCGCAAGCATCGCCAACAGGACGATGGCCAGTACGTGCGCGACAACCAGGAGAATTTTCATGGATGCCCTCCCTCAAGTACTGGCGATATTATACGATATTTTTTAACGATTGTAAATGAAGAAGAAAAAGGCGCGATAAAAAAGACCCTCATTTTGAGGGTCTGCTTCCGAACAGGCGGAAAGCCAGTTTCGGACCGAAAATAAGCAGAAGCATGCAGGATCCGACAGAGAGAATTATGACCAGGACCTGATACTTCTCGACAGCCATGGAGGAAGCCATGATAGTCGCGGCCCAGAGATAAAGCGCGTATTTGGCTCTGAGAAAATAAGCCCATTCCCTTTCGGAAACATCCTTCTCTCCAAGAAGATCGTATTCCTTCAGCGCCCAATGCAAAGCCAGCAATCCGGCTATGACAGAAGCGATTTCCATTCCAGAAAATCCGGTATTTTCAAGGTTGAAATAATTCTAACAAATATCAAAGCAAGCGCAAGACATCCTGGACAGTGACTCCGAGTATCAATAATAACAGAAGCGCAAAACTCACCGCCTGCGCCACCGCTTCCTTCTGCGGACTGATTTTTCCGCCGTTGATTTTTTCAAAAATCAGGAACATAAGGCGCCCTCCGTCAAGCGCCGGGACAGGCAGAAGATTAAAAACCGCCAGATTCAGGGAAATCAACGAGAGCAGCTGGAGAAAACTCGCGAGGCCGGACTTGACAGTCTGCGCCGCGATATTCACTATTCCGACCGGACCGGCGAAACCGCCAAAAACGCTCCAATCGGTGAAGAGCCCGATGAGCAGATCGAAACCCCCGGGGAGTATCACCAGGGAAGTCAGGCCGGCTTCGATGACCCCCCGCCATAATGCCCGGAAAAATCCCATCTCAGGCGTCCCGGATTCCACGAGATAGACTCCGAGCTTCCCCTTGTCGTCCGTCCTTTCGTTGACGAAATTCATCTTCACCTCGCGTTCTTCTCCTGAGCGGACGGTTTCCAGGGTAATTTCATAGCCTTCGGAGGCCTTGAGGAATTCCGTAAATTCCGCAACTGTCTTGAAACCTGAAATGCGGTCGCCTTCCATTATCCCCGCCTTTTCCGCCAAACTCCCGGATTTTATTTCCGTGACTATCAGACTCTGCGGAATGCCGATCATGAAAACCGCGGAAAGAAGCCACCAGCCCAGGATAAAATTCATGAACACTCCGGCGCCGATGACGGTCGCGCGGACTCCGGCGGATCGGTGGCTGAAACTTCTCGCCACCGGAACATCGGCTTTTTCCTGGTCATGCCGTTCTCCGTAAACACGGACAAAACCTCCGAACGGAAGCCAGTTGAAACTTATGAACGTCTCCCCGATTTTTTTCCCGAAAATCCTCGGCGGCAGGCCGAAACCGAATTCCTCAACAAGGATTCCGAAAAATTTCGCCGCAAAAAAATGCCCGGCTTCATGGAAAATTATCAGAAAGGAAAGTCCGATTACAATAACAGCTATCGTAAAAATTTCCGCCATAAATCAATATTAACATAAAAAAGAACGCCCCGGCCGGTAACCCGGTCGGGGCGTTTACAAAGTACTTCTGAGCTACCTGTCATCTCCGAACAGGAAGCCCTTGCGGGTGAACAGCTCGTAGCCGTATTCAACGTTAGGCCGCTCCTTTGACGCCGGCACCGCGCCGAGCCAGATGAACGGACTGCTGTCATAGACACCCTGCTGGCTGCAGTCGTCCAGCCGAAAGTAGACGCCATCCGATCCGGGAGTCAGAGGAAGAGCCGAGAAGCGGTGATTCTGCTTCAAAGCCTCCTTCATGACTTCCTCCCTGGTCGAATTTTTGCCCACGTTCCTTACCTTCATGACCTGCCCGTACTCGTCCCAGAACCATTCTCCGGTATCCGGGTCTTGGGCAAGTCCGACCGCATGACCTGTGAACGAACGGTTGAAGTCCCACCAGGCACCGCTGAAAGCCCGGTATCCGTTCTGGATGTCCATCGCATTATTATGGCAGGACTGTTCATTGCAATCTCCGCCACGCTCGACATAGACCTGGTCCGCGTATCTGAAGTTCGGACCATCGTCGATACCAAACTTATACGAGAAGTTCTTACCGGACCATTCGTTACGCTTACGCATGGTGCCGAGCCGTTCCGCCTGCCGTGTCCGGTTTAAGCCGGGCACATCTTCGATGCCGCTGTCCCGGTAGAACTGGAACCGATTCTTACGGACACGTCCGTAGTCATCCATCCCAGAAAGCTTCTCCGGTTCGCCGCCAAATCTCAACGAGATCTGGAACCCGACGATGCGTTCATCGATGCTGAAGGTGGAATAGACGTCGTGGATGGAGCGCTGATACAACTCACCGCTCCAATCGCCGGACGATGCGCCGAACGCGAGCAACGACTCGGAACCCTTCTTATGCCTCCACGGAGCATGAACGCCTTTGACGTATGCCGTGGAAACCATCGGAATCAGGTCCTTCATCATCACCCGGCCGCCGTATTCCACCCGGACCAGATCGGCCCGGCGGTTGCGCTCGATGTCCACCTTCTTGTAGTTGAGCATCGGAACCAGTTCCAGCCGAGGGCTGACATCAGCCGACAGCTCGGAACGGAATTCGTATTCCTCCGTCCATTTCTCGACGAAGAAATACCGGTCCGGATTGTAGCGCATCCGCCAGCCTTCGACTTCGGCGCGAAGCCTCAGTCTTTTTGCCAGCGTCATGCGCCCGTATCCGGTGAATCCCATCCCGTAGTTATCCCACTGGTTCACGCTTCCGTAATCGTCCTTCAGGTTGGCTCCGGACCACCTGCCGCCTCCCTTGATGCCGAAAGAATGCTTCTTTCCGACATTCCAGTTCAGGCCGACATACTGTTCGTAGCCGTAGAGCATCTGAGCGAACTTGAACTTCTCTTCGACGCCTCCCTGAGTCAGGTAGGCGGCGTCCAGAAGACCGCCGGCCCCGCTGGTTTCGCTGAAAAGCGTCTTCCCTCTGCCGATCGAAATCGACGGAATGAAAGAATACTTCCCGCGAAGCGCGAAAGCCTTGCGGCGCGTGTCGTTCTTAACGAGGAATCCGATCCCGACGCGGTGATGGCTCTGAGTCGAACCGACCACCAGATCGAAGGCTTTCGCCTCCGGCGTCAAAGACAGGACTCCGTTGAATCCTTCCGGATCCTTGATTTCAAGAGTCCCGTACTGCGGCATTCCTCCGCTGAACTTCCAGGAAAGCGCGTCGGAAGCAACCGCCGCGCCCACCATCGTGAACATCATCGCGGCCAGTAGCATCATTCGCTTCATAACGCCCCCTTGCGGCTTGTTTTCTAAATCCCTTATTAACTTCTCAAGGTTAATAATATTATACCATACAAATTAACAAAAGTCAATCATATTCCGATACCCGGAAAATTCTGTCCAAATAAGTAAAAACCCCGCATTTGCGGGGTAATAATTGGTCAGTCCCTCATCACTTCAGGCAGGAGACCGTTCGCCCAGGCGCCGACCACCAGACCGAGCAGAGCTCCAGGCATGAGATAGATTGTCGCCGGCTGTGGAAACCGGAAGACATACAGAACGACTAGGGTCACGGCATATCCGAGCGCATACCCGCTCATCGCAAAACCGGGAAGGGCGGAATTCCGGCACTGAACCATCTTCCTGAAAGCCAGGATGACGATCGCGCCCGGAAGGACGATATCGCCGAGGCCGATCTTGATGAGCGGTTCAGCATCCAATGCGAGAGAACTCGGAACCGTAAGAAGAATCGGCAGCTCGATGAACTTCCCCGCCGCCTTCTGCATGGTCTGTGTTCCGAAAACCATCAGGACATCGTAAAGCATGATGGCGGCGGAAAGAATCGACGCTCCGGTAAAAGTCATCTTCCGGAACATCATCAGCATGACCACAGCAAAGATCAGGGCGGAAATATCTAGAGTCAGCCAGTTAGGATGTATGACCCACAGTACCGCCGCCACCACGAGTGACATGAAAAGAATAGCCTGCAGAGGAATACTTCTCAGGTCGAGTATGGCGGAGACACATCTGGCCAGGGCTATAGCGACCAATACGCAATAAAAAACTATCAGAAGCCGGTAAAGCACGAAGAACAATCCCGGCATGTTGGCGACGACAGTAAGCACGGTGCTCATGACGCCGACGATCATCAGGATACGCTTCGCATAGCCCCACCAGGTTTTTTCCCGAGCGAGCCAGCTGACGAATTTCGCAAGCGAATCATCGGTTTCCTTCATGGTTCCCGCACTGGCGGGATGGAAGGCCAGCACTCCGGCCAGGCCGAAAATGGCCATTACCACCAACTGGAACAGCATCAGCGCTATCAGGGATTTCATCAGATCACCTCATATTCGATTTTCAAAGATTTGATATATTATGCGGTCAAATCCGGACCGATTGCAATAAGATGAAGAAATATTACTTGGGCTAAAAAATCCCCTTTTGCAAGGGGATGTATTCATTTTCCGAAAAGCCGGGCGATGTCATTCCACATCGCCAAGGCGAATATGGAAAGAATCATCAGGACTCCCAGAGTCCGCCAGACTTCTTCGAATTTCGGACTCATCTTGATTCCGGTCAGCATCTCAAAAAGATTAGGATAGATCTGCCCGCCGTCCAATCCCGGAATCGGGAGAAGATTGAGGGCGAAAAGACTCATATTGAGCATGATCATCAGTTCGATGATCGCAACCCATCCTTGTTTGGCGGATGCATCAGTGACCTGATAGATTCCAATCGGACCGCTGAGACCCTTCATATTCACTCTGCCGGTGAAAAGCTTGAGGAAATAGCCCATATAAAACTTTGAGGTTGAAGCGGTATAAACAGCCGACACCTTCAGAGCCAATCCGGGAGGCACTTTATTGTATCCGACCGCCGGCTTGATGCCGATCCGATAAATAGTCTCGCCGCCGGCATTTTCAGCTTTAGGAGTCATGAGAAATTCCTTTTTTTCGGAATCTCTCAAGACGAGGATCTTCACAGCCTTGCCGCCGCCGGAGTTGATTCCTCGGACGACATCTTCCCAGTCGGAAACCGGCTGGCCGCCGACTGAATCGATTCTGTCACCAGGTTTCAGACCGGACTGCTCAGCCGGATAACCGACCACCAGCGCGCCGACGAAATTTGTCGGATGCGGCAGGCCGATCAAAAGAGTAAGACCGAGGCAAAGCACGAAAGCCTGCAGAAGATTGGAAAGCGGTCCGACAAGATAGATAACGACTCTCTGCCAGGGCGGCTTTGATTCGAAATATTTTTCCGGATGATCCGGCTCCGCATGGATTTCATATCCTTCCATATTGTCCATTTTTCTGGACAATGGCAGAACGTATCCGCCGAGCGGAATCGCGGCGATCTGATATTCCGTCTCCCCGATTTTCCGGCCGATCAGCACAGGGCCGAGACCGATGGAAAAACGGATGACTTTCACGCCCCAGATCTTGCAAAAAAGGAAATGGGCGAATTCATGAAGACCAATGATGACGACAAGGACGAAGACATAAGCAAGCAATCCTTTCATCAGGCACCTTTTGAGATTTCGAGAGCTGGATATATCTTATCGCGATACCGCCGGCGGACACAAGACTATTTTGACTTATAACATTTTTTGTGGTAATATATATCAAGTTATCTGAATATACCGGTCCGGAGGACATGTGACGCAGACAAGAAAAGACAACTGGCTGTCCGCACTGCCGCTGGTCGGATATGACGTGGCGATCGCTTTGAAAGACGGGTCTTCCCTGAAAATCCCCTGGTGCAGGATACACGCGGATGGGAAGACGGTGCATTTCGGAGTGATCCTGGGACAAAATCCCGGAACAGAATATCCGACCATCATGCGCACCATGCAGATGGCGGAATCGGATATCCGGGAGATCGTCCTCAGGGATGAAAAAGACGGCGAATTCGGAAAACGTTTCCGACGGCCGGCGGAAGTTTCGCCTACCGGCTGGCTCAAGGACCTTCCGAAATCCCGGAACTGCCACATCTCGGTTTTCTGCAAAAGCCGTGACGACTGCAAGGAAGTCCACAAGGGCTGGATCTCATACGACGACAGGAAGATACATCTCGTCGAGATAATCAGTTCAAAAAAAGTCCTTGAGGTCGAACAGCATGACCGCAACCTGGAGGACGTGGTGGCGATTATCATCAGCGTCAATGCCCGGACGCCCCAGGTGTTCGTCCGCTGCTGATCCTCAAAAACAAATCCCCCCGACTCCGGTCGGGGGGATTTTTCTATTCCATTATTTCCCTTATCTTATTTTCCAGCAAGTATTCGATTTCCTTATTGGCGGCATCGACCGCCTTCTGGATATACTCCTTTTTCTTGAATGCCGCATCTTCTGAAAGCCCCGTCGCCTCCTCGGCTTTGACTTCCTTATTCGCATCCTCCCGGATTCCCCTGACCCGGATACGGGTCTCTTCGGCGATCTTGCGCACCAGCTTCTCGAATTCCTTCTTTCGCTCATCGGTCAGAGACGGAAGATTGATCCGGATGAGAGCGCCGTCGGTATTGGCCGTCACCTTGAGCGCTTCCTCAATCGCCTTGCCTACGGCGGCGACTCCGGACTTATCCCAGAGCATGATGTCTATCTCGCGAGGCGGAACGACGGAAATCGAACCGAGCGCCTTCACCGGCATAATCTGTCCGTAAATCTCCACTTTTATATCCTCAACCATTCTTGGAGAAGGCCGCCCGCTGCGGATGGTCTGGAATTCATTTTTCAGATTATCCAAAGCTGCCCTCAGTCTTTGTTCTAAATTCTTAATATCCATGATCGTTAAAAAGTGCAGACATAAGGCAGGAAATAGAGGATAATTCCCGCAAACAGAACGACTGCGAATAATGTGAATGCTTTGTCCATATTTTGATTATATTACAAATTGATAAATTTATATGCCCGCATCAGATCGCCTCCAATTGCAATCTCTTATTGACATTATAGCTTTTTATCAGAAACAGTCTATGCAGGACATCTTTCAGGATCGGAGCGTTCCTGACCGGATCCTTGCGGAGATCCAATATCACTGATTCGAAAAACATATCCAAAATTTCCGGTTTTTCCTTCTGCAGATCAACCAGCTCTTTGATCAATTTAGAGCGGACCGGACCGGAAGATCTGGAAAACTGACCGGCGATTTTTTCCGCATCCGCATAAAGTCCGCCTGAAGCCAATTTGACCGCCCTCCCCGGCCGGCCGAACAGATCCGCGGGCTTCAAGTTTTTGAAACCGGACTTACTGACAAACTCTGCCATCTCCCCATCGCTCAATCTTCCGAAATGGATCTTTTGGAGCCGGGAAAGAAGCGGCGGGAGAAGATTGTCCGGCTGACTGACCACGAGTATCAGAAGGACTTTTTCCGGAGGCTCTTCGGTGATTTTCAATATGGCATTCTGAGCTTCATCAGTGAGATTGTCGGCGTTGTTTATGACCGCCGTCCGCTTCGCGGAAATATTCGGCTTCTGCCACAGAAAACTCTTCAGATCGCGCATCGCATCTATTCCCGAAGCATTCTCCAATACCAGCGCATCCTGCAGGGGCCGGTCGGAGATTTCAAACTTCCCTGTTTCCAGCAGATAAGCCAGATGCTTTGCGAACAGAAACTTCCCGACTTCAGGCTCGCCGGAAAAAATATAGGCATGCGACAGATTCCCCGACTCCGCCAATTTCCTGAAATCCGCCGCCAGCTGCTGATGACCTGCGATCATTTTAATTTATCTTTTATTCAAAAGCGTCCTCTTATATACATCCAGATGATTGAGAATGATGCCTGCGCCTTTGGCGACGCAGAAAATCGGCTCCTCGGCGACATAAGTCTCCACGCCGGTCATATGCTTGAAGAATTCATTGATATAGCGGAGCTGGGCGCCACCGCCGGAAACTATGATGCCTTTTTCCATGATGTCCGCGACCAATTCAGGCGGAGTCTCATTAAAAACGCTTTTAACGGATGCGGCGATATCCATAAGATGCTGATTCAGCGCTTCGGCGACCTCATTGGAGTTGACGACGATATCCTTCGGAAGACCGGAGGCGATGTCGCGTCCGCGAATCCGCATTTCAAGGCGCTCCTTCGTAGGAAGAGCGGAACCGATCTCTATCTTTATGAGTTCGGCCGTCTGCTCGCCGATATGCAGGGAATATTTCTTTTTGATGTAATCCATGATTGCCTGATCGAATTTGTTTCCGGCCACGCGCAAACTGGACCAAGCGACGATTCCGCCGAGGGAAATGACGGCCACTTCGGAAGTTCCTCCGCCGATGTTGATGATCATATTGCCGGAATGGGAATTGATCGGAATGCCGGCTCCGAGCGCGGCCAGAAGCGGCTCTTTGACTATATAGGCCTCTTTCGCTCCCGCTTCCTTGGCGGCATTCATGATTGCGCGGCGTTCAGTCGGAGAGATTCCGGCCGGAGCGGAAACCACCAGATCCGGCTTGATGATATTGAAACGCCCGACGGCTTTGGCGATAAAATACTTGAGCATAGCCTTGGTGATGTAATAATCCGCGATGACTCCGTCTTTCAGCGGACGATAGGCCGCGATGTCGCCCGGAGTCCGGCCGACCATTTCTTTCGCCTCTTTTCCGACGGCAAGGACTCCGTTATCCGGAAGGCTCAAAGCAACTATAGTCGGCTCGTTGATGATGAAGCCCCGTCCAGGGACAAAAACGACGGTGTTCGCAGTTCCGAGATCGATTCCTATTTTTCTAGTGAACATATATTTTTTATTTTACCCGAATTATATCCGCTCCTAATTTCTTAAGCCTTTCATCAAGATTTTCATATCCCCTGTCTATCTGTTCGATATTACCAAGCTCAGTCCTGCCCTCGGCGGTAAGCGCCGCGATTATAAGCGTCGCGCCTGCCCGCAGATCCAGGCTGTCGATGACCGCCCCGTGAAGCACGGACGGCCCGTTTATGAGCGCCCGGTGCGGATCAAGAATCACCGCATCAGCCCCCATTTTTTTGAGCTCATCAATGTATTTTAATCTACCTTCATACATAGTGTCAAAAATTTGCGACGCGCCCTGAGCCTGAGTCGCGAGAACTCCGAACGGCGCCTGAAGATCCGTAGGAAGGCCGGGATAAGGCATTGTCTGAACGCGGGTCGCGGAAAGCTTGGACTTGCTTCCGAAAACCTCGAGAACATCTCCGTCCAGAGAAAAAACCGTTCCGAATTCCTTGAGCTTGCGGAGAGGCGCCTCCAGATATTTCTGATCTGCGCCGAGAATCCTGATATTACTCCTGGTCGCGGCCGCCAGCACGGCGAAAGTCCCGGCTTCGATCGGATCGTTCATTATCCGGTGGCGGATTTCTCCTCCGGATGATTCTCCTGCCGGAGAGGTCTCGAAACTGTGCGCCTCCGCGGAGCGGATATCCGCTCCGAGCTTGTTCAGGAATACGATCAAATCAAAAACATGAGGCTCGATTGCGGCCAGGCGGATGCGGACCGGGTATCGGGATCCAAGCATCAGGACGTTCTCCGTGGTCGTAACGCTGAATTCCTTGAGCCAGGCCTCTCCTCCGACTTCATCCGAAGCCGTCATCCGGTAACGCCCGCTGGATTCATCAAAATCAACTTTGACTCCGAGGTCGGCGAAAGCTTCAATATGGGTGTCGATCGGACGGCTTCCGATTTTGCATCCGCCCGGAGTCACAAATTCCACTTCCCCAAATCTGGCGAGCATCGGCCCGATCAGAAGAATTGAAGATCGTATCTGGGAGACTTCATCGCCTTCGAGCGCGCGCAGCTTCAATTCGGAATTATCTATTTCCAGGGTATGATCGCCTGTCCAACGCTGCTTGGAGCCCATTTTTTCCAGAATTGAAAGAAGTTTCAGCACATCCGTGATTTTAGGGACGTTATCCAGCACGCAAGTCCGTCCGGTCAGGACCGTGGCGGCGATGATGGGCGTCGCGGCGTTTTTGAATCCCATCACCCGGATCGATCCGGATAATGGCTTTCCTCCGTTTATGATGAATTTCATCGGATTGTTATATGAGTCATCTATACGATAATATAATAATAACCTGAAACCATGACACTCCGCACCCGCAACCTGCTGTTCTACGCAGTAACCACGCTTTTCTTCGCCATGGCCGTTTCAGCGATTTTCTATTCCAACGGCTGGAGATTCGACCTGGAAACATTTTCCATAAACAAGCTCGGGGGCATTTATTTTGAAGATATTCCTGACGGCGCGACTCTCACGGTCGAAAAGGCCGATGTCGAATTCAATCCCAGCTTCCTGCGTTCCAGCCTGCTCGTGCCGAACCTTTTCCCTAAAAAATATATAGCCCGGATCAACCGGCCGGACTACCAGCCGTGGACGAAGGAAATCCCGGTCCTCCCTTCTCTGGTGACGGAAATCCAGCCGGTCATACTGCTGCCGGAAAAATCGGTTTTGGAAAATCCGCTTTCGCAGAATGTATCCGACTTCTGGGAAAAATCCGGACAAGTCATAACCGCTTCCAAATCCGGAGAATTATTCTACGGAAACAGCAGGATATCCGGATCATCGGTCATCGCCTGGTCGGATGACGCCGATGCCGTATTGACGGAAAGCGGGACCAATAATTATCTTGTCCGCCTTGATAATCCTAAAAGCGCGCTCAACCTGTCCCTCATGTTTTCCAACGCCCGAAGGGCGGCCGCGATCAAAGACCGCGCGCCGATAAGACAAATTTCATTCCGGACCGGAGAAAGCGATTCTGTCATAATCCGGACCGAAGACGGATTGTATCTTCTGGACGCCGCCAGATCAACGCTGAATGTAATTTCACCTGAGCCGATCCATGCATACGGACAAAACGAATCGGAAATCCTCTTTGCCGGGAAAACCGGGGTATTCTCCCACTCATCCGGAATCACCTCCACCATCACGCCGATACTGCCGATCATTCAGCCTTCGGAAATAAGATTCAATGATTCCGGAACTTATTTCACGATGCAAAACGCCTCCGGGGATCTGATACTCGCAGACCGTAACAAGCTCGAAGCCAAAATCCTTGCTAAAAATGCGAGGACCGCATTCTTCGCCGCCGGCCATCTCAAGCTGGCTTTCACCACATTCAACAATGAATTGGTCATCTACACCTTCGGGAAGAAATATCAGATTCTGGATAATCCGAAAACCGAAATTCTCCGTCTCAGCATAGCGGATCAGGAATCCCTCACCTGGCATGCGGATGCTGCGCATATCTTCATGCAATATCCGGATTCCGCCTATCTTCTGGAAGCGGACGAGATTCCGCCGATCAACCTCCAAACCATAGACACCGGGGTGGATAAGTTCCAGTATGATGCGGAAAATGAAAAACTGTATCTCTTGAAAAAATCCGCGCTTTACAGAATAAGCATATAAAAACATCCGCCTTTGGCGGATATTTTTATTTTCGCGTTTAGCGCTTCGCACCGACTCGACGAATCACTCCGACCCACAATCTTGGACACCCTCCTGACCGGACAGGTCGGTTTCCAACGGAAAATCCCGCTTTCGCGGGATTTTCCTGCCTTCCGATACAGAGTGATTCTCCGCAATAGTCTCTCTAACGCTTCGCCCATTGCGGGGCTCTGCGGGCTTTTCTCAAGCCGTACTTCTTTCTTTCAACTGCGCGAGGATCGCGGGTGAGAAGATCTTCCTTGCGGAGCCTCTTTCTCATTTCACCATCGAACAAAGTCAGCGCTCTGGCGATACCGAGAGAAATCGCTTCAGCCTGTCCACGGAGTCCTCCGCCGTTCACTTTGGCGGTTACGCCCATGCCCTGCTCGACGCTCATCGCGACAAGCGGTCTGCGGACGGTCTCCTGAAGATCAAGTTCCGGGAAATACTGCTTAAGTTCCTTTCCATTGACGGTGACACCGTGTCCTTTTGCAAACAGGCGGACGCGGGCGACCGAGGTCTTTCTTCCGCCCTTGGCTTCAAAATAACGGTCCGAAGTGTTTATCTTGGATTCGGTCTTGGCCGGTTTCGGTGCCGCCTTCTTTTTTGGTTCAGTCTTGGTTGTTTTTGGTGACATAGGTTTATTTTATTACCAAGCGGAGCATGCGCTTCGGCCTTAATGAATTCTTCGGAAGCATCCTTTCGACTGCATGACGCAGAACCTTCGCCGGATTCTGCTCCATCGCCTGCTCAAGGGTCTTGGAACGGAGATGTCCCATATAACCGGTATGGCGGTAGAATTTCTTCTGTGTCATCTTGTTCCCGGTGATGGCCATGTCCTTGACGTTAGTGACCGTAACCATTTCGCTTCCGGCCAACCGCGGCTCATAATACGGGGAATTCTTTCCCTGCAAAAGACCGGCGATCTCGGATGCCAACCTTCCTATCTTTTTATTTTTCGCATCAATGTTATGTTCCATATTTTTATACGAATTCAATTACCGACTGCATGGCGGCATCGCGCTTCCTGCGCTTGGCAAGCTTGCTGATACGGAGATAACCTCCGGCGCGAGTCTGATATTTCGGAGCGATTTCGTAATAAAGCTTCATTGCGGACGCTTTCGGAAGACGGGAAAGAAGAAGGCGCAAACTGGCCAGATTCTGCTTCTTGGCGAGAGTCACGAGCTTCTCCACGATGATGCGCATCTCCCGCGCTCTGGCATCGGTGGTCTGCATCCTCTCCTTCATGATTAAATTGTTCGCAAGGGTTTTCAGGAAAGAGATCCTTCGTCCCCGCAATTTTCCGAATTTACGTGGCATACTTTATTTTTTCTTTTTAGCGGTTTTTTTCTTGGTTTCCTTCTTCTCCCCGGCGGCCGGAGCTTCGAATTCCTTTACCTCAACCTGCGAGACCTTTTCAAAGTGGTCCTTCAGGATGTTCGCGGATTTATGCAAAGCTGCGGACGGAGTGATGCTTCCGTCGGTAGTGATGGCGATGACAAGCTTGTTGTAATCAGTCCTTTCGCCGACGCGCATGTTTTCAACTGTGAAATTGGCCTTGATGACCGGAGAAAAGGCGGCATCAAGAGCGACGGTTCCGATCGGAAGCTTTTCAGACTTCTGGGATTCCAGCGGAACGAATCCAAGGCCGCGTTCAACTGTGATTTCCATATCCAATTCGGCGGACTTGCTGGACAAAGTGGCGATGACCGCATCCGGAGTGATGAGCTCGACATCGGAGTTGAGTTCGATATCCGAAGCAGTGACGGTCTTCTCGCCCTTCACCTTGAGAGTGAGGATCTGGGGTTCATCGGTATGCGCGCGGAAACGGACTTTCTTGAGATTGAGGCCGATCTCCACGACATCTTCGGAAACATCCGGAATGGTGGAAAACTGATGACCGACGCCCTTTATCTTGAACTGGGTGACTGCGGCGCCCGGCAGAGATGAAAAAAGGACTCTGCGAAGAGCATTGCCCATCGTGATTCCATAACCGCGATACAATCCTTCAACCTCGAAAACACCCTCGTTCCCGGTTTCGGAAACTTTCTTAATTGTTACTGATTCACTTAGATATGCGAATTGCATAGTATTTTTACAGTTGCAACTTATGACTTGCAGCGTCCTTGGATTGCCATTTCAATCGGGTCGCCAGTTATCTGATGCAGCTGCGATTAATATTAATTATTTTGAGTAGTAATCAACGACCATGTTGACGTCAAATGGGACTTCAAAATCTTTAGGCAAAGAAACGACTTCGCCTTCCATTTTCTCCTTATTCAATCGAAGCCAGACCGGAGCTTCGAAATTTTTCAAAGTTTCAGAGAGATTCTTGAAGGACGCGTCGTCCTTGGACTGCGGCCGGATGGAAAGCTTGTCTCCGATTTCAACCACATAGGATGAAATGTTGTGCTTTCTGCCGTTGACCATGATATGTCCGTGACTGATGAGATTTCTTGCGACGGAACGGGACGGTGCGATGCCGAGACGGAAAATGGCATTATCCAGACGACGCTCCAGAAGCTGGGTGATGACAGTTCCGGTGTTGCCCGGATTCTTAAGCGCGGTATCAAAAACTTTCTGCAGATGCCCTTCGCGGAGTCCGTAGCTCGCCTTGATCTTCTGCTTTTCATTGAGAAGCTGACCGAATTCAGTAGTCGCATGACGCGCCTGACCGTGAAGACCCGGGCGGTATCCTTTGCGGAGCTGGACGCATTTCGGAGAATTGCAACGATGCGCTTTTAGGAAAAGCTTCGTGCCCAACTTTCTTTCTACTTTTTCTTTGGTATTGAACATGTTTTTATTAAACTCTCCTTACTTTCGGCGGACGAGGACCGTTATGAGGAATCGGAGTGAGATCCCGGATGGAAGTTATGTTGAAACCCTGATTCGCAAGGGATCGGATGGCGGAATCGCGTCCGCTCCCCACTCCGCTGACATAGATGTCAACGCTGGAGAGTCCGGTTTTCTTGAGTTTTTCCACGATTGCGGCGATGACCTTGGAAGCCGCGAACGGAGTCGCCTTTTTCGGGCCGGCAAAGCCGAGGGAACCGGCGGAAGCCCAGGCGATGGCGTTTCCGGCCGCGTCAGTGACTGTGATGATGGTGTTGTTAAAGGTTGCTTTTATGTAAATGGCTCCTTTTATGAGCTGTTTTCCGGAGGTCTTGCCGCCGGTCTTCACCAAAGCAGCCTCGACTTTCGCGGTTTCCTTCAAAGCTTCTTCACCTGTTTGTTTTATGACTTTTTTCTTTCCCATGCTTTTAATAGTTAGTGTTAGTTGTCAGTTGTTATTTAAGGTCGGTCTTTCTCTTGCCGCTTCCGGCAGTCTTACGGACGTTTCCTCGGACCGTGCGGGAATTAGTCTTGGTGCGCTGACCGCGTACCGGCAGCCTTCTCATGTGGCGGATGCCGCGATAAGCCTGCAGATCCTTCAATAAAGCTATATTCTGCTTGATGACCTGACGGAGCTCGCCTTCAACTTTAAAATTCTTTTCGATATATTCCTTGATCCTGCTGACTTCGTCCTGAGTGAGATCCTTTGCGCGCTTCGCCGGATCAATCTTGGTGGCGGCGAGGATTTTGACGGCCAAAGTCCGGCCGACGCCGTAAAGGTAAGTGAGTGCGATGTCTATTCTCTTGCTGTCAGGCAAATTGATACCGATTATTCTCATAATTTTTATTAGCCCTGGCGCTGTTTATGCTTTTTAATTTTACACACGATAAAAACGCGATTCTCCCTGCGAACCACTTTGCAATCCTTGCAAACTTTTTTTACCGATGATCGGACCTTCATGTTTTTTAATTAAAGCCTCCTGACTATTCTTCCACGAGTTTCGTCGTAGGGCGTCACTTCAACGGTCACCCGGTCTCCCGGAAGGATCTTGATATAATTCATGCGCATTTTGCCGGAAAGATGAGCCAAAATCTCCTTGCCTTCGCGCGTCCTAAGACGAAACGAAGCGGCCGGGAGGGCCTCTTCGACAACTGCGTCAAGCTTAATATTGCCTTTTGCGGAGTCGGTATTAGTAGCCACTGATATGACAGTCAATAATCAATGTTTAATAGTATATCACTAAAGACCAAAAAAAGTCAACCTGTTCTGGGGATGAAAAATGCGAGCGAGAAACTACTCCACCACAACGGTAATTTTATTCAACTTTTCAGGAACAGTTTTCACCCAAAAATCGCTGCGCTCTTTGAAACCATGCGGTTTCAACGCTCGCTTACGATATGCCTTGCACATCTACGCTCGCTGCTTCCTCAACGGGAAACTCCCGTTTCCCGACCCCTTCCCCATTTTTATAATTATATGAACTGAGCGCTTATTCTACGACAACATTTATCTTGCCCGGTTCATCAGGAACCGTCTTAACCCAAAATGGCCATAAGGATATTGTCGCGCTTTCAAGACCGGGCAATTCGAAAACCATCTTCTTCAGCTCCGCTTCGGATTTACCCTTGATCTTTTCCTTCAGGGAATCGGCGTCAATTTTTCGGGCGAGGACCGCTTTGAAATTCACCGGAGAACTCATCCGCCCTTTTTCAAAATCAACACGGGCGATTCCGTATTCCAATGTGTGAGTCCTGACTTCGTAATCGTCGGAATTCTCCGCAAGGGCTTTTTCCTTAAGCAAGGCGATCGCATCCTCTTCACGGAAAGCGATAAGGGTGGATTTCCCTTCGGTCAGGATTCCGAAATTTCCGTCCACATCGGCCTCTTCGTCCGCTTTCTGGCTTAGAACTCTGTAAATGCGGGTGCCGTCGAGAATCTTGAATTCCTTAGGAACCTGCATCAACAGCTTGGTGTTGAGCGCGCTTTCGAGATCAGATCCGGCGGCAGTCTTGGCTTTGGCGATATCGTCAGAAGTCGGATAAGCGACTTCGCCTATAAAACCGCCTTTCATATCGGAGTTGGATTCTCCGTAAAAAGACTGGTACTTCGGAGATCCCTTGAATCCGGGAATTGTGAAAAGTTTGACCGGGCCGATGTTATAATCCGGACCGGCTCCGTCCGCGATGACATCGGCGTTGATATTCGAAGGAACGATCTTTCCGTCTATGATCTTCGCGCCAGGGACGGTGATCGTCTTGGTCAGGCGGAAAAGTTTTCCGTCCGGGGCCATGAAGCGGGTCTTCTCAACCAGCTGCTGGGCATCGGAGCTGTAACTGTTGTAGACGATGATCGGACCGGTGGCGTGCCTTTCAACCTGCCGTCTCCCGGTCGCCGGAAACTTCTTTGATTCATTGCCCGGCTCACTGAAAACCTGGCCGGGAATCGTCATTCCTTTTATGTCGGAAACGGCGGATTTGTCGATGATTATGGAATTTTCATATGACCAGTCTTTTTTTATGGCGGCGATCTTCACCTCAGCGCTCGGCAGGACCTTCGCCGCCGCATACCCGAATCCGGATAGAATCAGGATGAGGCCGAAAGCATACGCCCATTTCCGGCTTGTCTCAAAATCCGGCATGGAAACGCTCGGCATGGAAATTTTCGGAATTTCGAAAGAAGACAGCGGATTGATCTTCTGCGGAACTTGCGGCGCAAACTCCGACGGCGCCCTTCTCGGTATCAGGCGGACTTCCTCGCGCTCTTCCGGAATCTGGACTTCAACCGGCTTCTTCACAAGCTTGCCGACGCGTATTTTCGGAGCGCCGGATTTGGAGCCGGACCGCGGAGCGACGATATCGGAAAATTGCCTTTTGTTTTTCGCAAAAAACGGATTCGTACCGATAAGTCCGCTCATTTCAGCAAGTTCTATGACGCGGTCATCCACCGACTCGACGGAGACCTTCTTTCCGAGCGCATCCGCCTCCCGCTTAAGGAGATAGAAATTGCTGAGGGATTCGGCGATGTGGGAAAAACGCGGTACGCTGAGAGTTATCTCATCGCCTTCCGCCTCTATCATCTTTTCCACGATGATCGCCACTTCATCGCTTTTGTTTACTGAAATTTTTTTCATTGAAATTTATTATGTCACCAGCCAGCGGACCCGGCGGTTCGCCAGATGGCTCATCGTATCGTTCTGCGGCAGGAGCGTAAGTTCCAGAACCACTCCGAGCAAAATGAGAGGATTGCGGACTTCCGCCGATGTATCATATTGTAGCTTATAACCGAGCTTTTCGGTAATCAGATTTGTGGATAACGAAAGCAGTTTCACGGATTTTTCAAAACGGTTCTGGAATCTGTCGGAAAAGACCAGCGGAGGCAGGATGAAAAACGGATTCAGATAGACATCCGCCGGATCATTCCCCACCAGGGATTCTATGCCGTTGGCGAAGACGTTCAGCTCCTGCGCCAGCATGGTCTCGAATTTCCGCTGGAAGGTTCCGGAGGTATTTTCATCCACATATCTGGCGATCAGCAGATCGGCCGTATCCGGATCCAGCCTGAAATAACGTCCGAGAAAAGCCTTCAGATCGTTCCCTCCCCAGTCGAAGCTGTCATGATGTCCGAATTTCTGCCTGGACGCCGCGAAGACGGCTGTATGAGTCGGAAAAAGATTGGCGATGTAAAAATCCGCACCTCCTCTGACATGGGAAAGAACATGCGAAAGCGCGGTGCCCGCCTCCATCATCAGGATTATATTTTCCTTCGGAATTGAATCCCTGAGTTCTCGCATGAACTCCCTGGTCACGAAAGTCTGGCTGAAAAATATCTCCACTGACTTAGCCTTGAAT